>OKSD01000405.1_pt1 | contig 47509 bp, 45 predicted proteins | sample 1601221 | NCBI WGS metagenome assembly OKSD01 (sample SAMEA3541550, study PRJEB24748) | human gut metagenome | biome: human gut; feature: human-associated habitat; material: faeces | place: China | collected 2012
TTTTTTGACAAGCTGAAAGCTGCCCGGAAAAGCATAGCTTCTCCGGGCAGCCTTTTCTCTTTATTTATATTATTTATAATTCAGCTCTTTGCCGCCCAGCCAGACGGCCTTGCGGTTCAGATTCTCGTCGCAGACGACGAAATCGGCGCGTTTGCCGTCGGCAATGGAGCCGACGGTGTCCAGACAGCCGATCTGCCGCGCCGGGTTCCACGTCGCAGCGCGCACGGCGTCCTCCTTCGCAATGCCAAAGGAGATCGCGCGGAGCATACAGTCGTAGAGATTCGTGGCCGAGCCTGCGATGGTGCCGTCGGCCAGCCGAGCGACGCCGCCCTTGAGGAACACGGCCTGCCCGCCAAGCTCATATTCACCGTCGGGCATACCGCAGCAGCGCAGCGCGTCGGAGATGATGACCATGCGTTCCGGTCCGAACAGGCGGAAGGCCAGCCGTACGGCGGAGGGGTGGATGTGCTGGCCGTCGGTGATCAGCTCGGCCGTGACCTGCTCTGCCTCGGCCGCCGCGCCGATCACGCCTGGCTTGCGGTGGTGCAGGGGGGGCATGGCGTTGAAGAGGTGGGTCAGATGGGTCACGCCCGCCTCGACCGCAGCGCGCGCCGCGTCATAGTCTGCGTCGGTATGCGCGATGGAAACGGTGCACAGCTCCTTGGCCTGGCGGACGAATTCGCAAGCGCCCGGCAGCTCCGGTGCGACGTCGATGATGCGCACAAGGCCGCCGCAGCCCTCATAGAGTTTCCGGAAAGCGGCGAAGTCCGGGTCGCGCAGATACGCGCCATTCTGCGCGCCTTTTTTCTTCTCGGAGAAGAACGGCCCTTCCATCTGGATGCCGCGCAGGACGGCCTTACCCTCCGGAGCCTCGTCAGCCAGACGGCGCGCGGTGGCGAAGGCCTTTTCCAGCACGTCGTAGGGCAGCGTCATGGAGGCAGGCGCGAAGGAGGTCACGCCGTTTTTCGCCAGATACCCGGCCATCTTCAGAAGACCGTCATAGTCGCCGTCAGAGAAATCCGCGCCGGAATTGCCGTGGTTGTGGACGTCGATCAGGCCGGGGATGACATACGCACCGTGCAGATCGACGGCATCCGCCTGCGGCGCACCCAGAACGTTGGAAAACTTCCCGTTTTCCACGGAAAATGCACCGGGAACGAAACGGAAATCTTCCGTATAAATCATTGCATTTTTGAAATTCATTGGTTTCCTCCGTGATAAAAATCAACCCGCGGGACTGGGGAAAGCCCCGCGGATCGGGTCATGTTACTTTCTGCACTCCGGCAGGCTGGCGGCGGCAACGGACTGCCCGACGCGGCGGGTCTTTTCGTCCGGGAGCATCACGCGCACCTTGGCGGCCAGCTCCGGATACTCCTCCTGCATGACACGCAGGCAGGTATCGAGAATGACGCTTCCGCCTTCGCCGGACATCACGCGGCCGAGCACGATCATGTGATGCACGTCGTAGAAGCGGCAGTAGAGCTTCATGGTGTGGGCAAGATAGGTGCCGATGGATTCGTAAATTTCCTTTGCGCGCGCGTCACCCTGCGCCATCAGCTCCTGCACGGCCTTGAGCTTCTCTGCCGGGGTCAGGCCTTCGCCCAGCGTGATGCCCGCGCGGGGAGCCAGCTTGATGACGGCATCCTGAGAGAAATACTTGCAGCCGACGCCGATGTCCGTGGACCATTCGTCGGCCATGGCGCCCTCAAAGAGGTCGACCGGCGCGAAAGCCAGCTCGTTGAGCCAGCCGAGGACGTTGCCGTCTGCGTCCACATAGCCGACGGCTTCGCTCGTGCCCATGGCCATGCCCATGACGGAGCCGCATTCCAGCCCCATTGCGCCGGCCAGCGCGGTCACGTCGCCGTCGTTGGCGACCACGATGGGCACGTCGCCCAGCTCGCGCGCCGCGCGGTCGTAGATGGTCTTGACCAGATCGCGCTTTTCGCGCGGTACTTTAATAAAGAGGGAGGACACCATCGGACTGTTGCCGATGAAAACGCCCGCGGAGGACACGCCGATACCGTCCACGCGCGGCATCTTGGACGCCGCCGTGCGGAACGCGGAAACGATGCCGTCAAAGTGATACTGTGGGTTGGATTCCGTCTTGGGGTGCCAGACGACCTCCTCGGAATAGACGGTCTTGCCGTCGATGACGGCGGAAACCTTGCGGTCCGAGCCGCCCGCGTCGAAGCCGATGCGACAGCCCTCCATATGGCCGCCGATGGAGACGGAGGACTCGTTTTCCTTCGGGCATTCCTCCGGCGTGCAGTCGATGACCTCAAAGGGAACCTCATACACGTCCTGCATGAACTGCACGTCGAACTTACGCTCGCCTTCGAGCGTGTAGGCCTTCTGCAATCTCTGCGCCAGCGCGTGATCGCCGCCGATCCAGATGCGGAAGCCGCCGATGGACCACAGCAGGAACTTGACATAGCGCTCGACGAAGCGGTAATCTGCCTCCGCCAGCTCCGGCGTGCCGTGGATCTTCGTGCGGCGGACGGCGATCTGGCCGCGGTCACGCTCCAGCGCGATGGTCAGGGGTTTTTCCGCGCCCTTTTCATAGGCGTCGAGCCAGACACCGAAGGGGATAAAGTCCGGGTCAAGCGCCGGAAGATGTTTGATCGAATAGTCGATTCCCAGATAGTTCATGGTATTCCTCCGTTGTTATCGAGCGGTTTCTTCTGCGACGATCTTCTGCATTTCGTCCCACTTTTTCTCCATATCCGCCACGAGCTTCATCTGCGCGCGGGCGCGGACGAGGTTGTGCTCGGGGTAGGCGACCTTGAAATAGCGGTCGCCGTCGAGGTAGTCGGCGAGGAAGCGGGTCGCCAGTTCCAGCGTCATGATCTTCGCGCCGAGGGGCAGCAGCTCACGCTCCTTGGCTGTCAGGCTCGGGCAGGCGGCGAGATAGCCGGAGGTATACACCCGGAACAGATGCAGGTTGACGCCCATCTTGGACAGATCCTTCTCGTCCTCCGGTGCGGTCGCCGCGCCGAAGCGGATGGAATCGCCGTAGTCGTAGAGCGAGGAGCCGGGCATGACCGTGTCGAGGTCCAGCACGCACAGCGCTTTGCGCGTCTTGCAGTCGAGCAGGACGTTATTAAGTTTGGTGTCGTTGTGCGTCACGCGCAGAGGAAGCTCGCCGCTGTCGAGCAGGCGGCAGATCGTGCCGCCCTCGTCCTCGCGGGCAAGGAGGAAGGCAATGTCCTCCTGCACCCCGGCCGCGCGGCCGGCGCGGTCGGCCTGCACCGCTTCGCGGAACAGACGGTAGCGGTTGATGGTGTTGTGGAACAGCGGGATGGTTTCATGCAGCGTTTCCGCGGGGAAATCGCGCAGCAGCTCCTGAAAACGGCCGAACGCGATGGCGCTTTCATAAAAGTCCTTGTCGGATTCCGGGAGGTCCAGGCAGATGCCGTCGGCGAATTCATAGCAGCGCCAGTATTCACCGGTCTCGTCTACATAATAGTATGTGCCGGAATCGGAAAGAATAAAATGCAGGATCTCGCTGGGGTTGCTGACGCGGGTGCGGAGATACTCCGTCACGGCGCCGACGTTTTCCATGACCGCCTTGGGGTCGGTGAAAACATACTGGTTGATCCGCTGCAAAATATAGGACTTTCCGCTGTCGGTCTTTACCTTGCAGGTCAGGTTGATGTGGCCGCCGCCGAATTCGGAGCAGCTCACGGGAGTTCCTTCGATTTGAAAGTGTCGGATAGCCGATTCTGCGCAGTTGGTCAAAACGGTATCATCCTCTCTGTAATTTTTCTCATTCTATGAGTCGGACTACGGTCCGGTGTACATTGCATATTATTATAGCGGACATTTACCAAAAAAGCAAGTAAATCTTCCATTTTCGACGATTTGCGGAGAGGAAAGTTCCCTAGACAGATAAATTTTGGGTTTTCCGCAGCTCGGCGTACAGGCCGCCATGTGCCATCAGCTCTTCATGCGTGCCCTGCTCGACGATCTTTCCGCCGCTGACGACAAGGATCCGCGAGGCGCTGCGGATGGTGGACAGCCGGTGCGCGATGATGAGCGTCGTGCGGCCGACGGCCAGCGCATCCAGTGCGGACTGAATTTTCGACTCCGTCACGCTGTCCAGCGCGCTCGTGGCTTCGTCCAGGATCAGGATGGGCGGATTTTTGAGGAAGATGCGCGCGATGCTCACGCGCTGTTTCTGCCCGCCGGAAAGGAGCGTCCCGCGCTCGCCGACATAGGTGTCGAAGCCGTCGGGCATCTGCATGATGTCGTCGTAAATTTCCGCGCGCTTGGCGGCCGCAATGACCTCGTCCATCGTCGCGCCGGGCTTGCCGTAGCGGATGTTGTTGCCGATGGTGTCGGCAAAGAGAAACACGTCCTGCTGCACGACGCCGATGGCGTGATGCAGGGACTCCTGCGTGACGGCGCGGACGTCGAGGCCGTCGATGCGGATGTCGCCGCCGGTCACGTCATAAAACCGCGGGATCATGCGGCAGAGCGTGCTCTTGCCGCCGCCGGAGGGGCCGACGATGGCGACGGTCTCGCCGGGCGCGACATGCAGGCTGATGTCGTTCAGGACGTCCAGATCGCCGTCATAGGCAAAGTCCACGTGCTCGACGGCAATTTCACCGCGGACGTTTTTCAGCTCCACCGCGTCCGGCGCATCCTGAAGGGAGGGCTCGGTGCGCATCAGCTCGGCAAAGCGGTTCAGGCCGGCGAAGCCGTTGGCGAACATCTCCGCGAAGTTGACCAGCTTGCGCACGGGATTGGTGAAGGTGCTGATATAGAGCGTGAAGGTGAAAAGGTCGACCAACTCCATGCGGTCCTGCATGATGAGCGCGCCGCCCACCGTGACGACCGCCACGGAGAGAATGGACATGAAGAACTCCAGCGAGCCGTTGAAAATGCCCATTTCCTTGTGAAACTCGCGCTTGGAAACCTTGAAGCGGTCGTTCGCGCGGTCGAACTTCTCCAGCTCGACCGCCTCGTTGGCAAAGGCCTTGGCCGTGCGGATGCCGGAGAGGGAAGATTCAATCTCGGCGTTGATGGCCGCGGTGCGCGCCTTGACGTTCTTGGAAACGGCGCTCATCTTCCGCCGCCGCAGGATGAGCACCAGCAGCAGAATGGGAAGAATGATCACGATGACCAGCGCCAGCCGCCACTCGATCGTGAACATCACGATCAGCGAGCCGATGATGGTCAGCATTGAGATGATCAGGTCCTCCGGGCCGTGGTGCGCCAGCTCCGTGATCTCGAACAGATCGCTGGTCAGGCGGCTCATGAGCTGGCCGGTGCGGTTGCGGTCGTAGTAGTCATAGCCGAGGCTCTGCATATGGCGGAACAGGTCGCGGCGGATGTCCGCCTCGACGCGGATGCCGAAGGTGTGGCCCCAGTAGCCGATGACAAAATAGAGAAAGCCGCGGATGAGATAAGCTACGCCCATGATGCCCATGACGAGGAAGAAGGTCCGGAACGCACCCGCCGGGAGCATCTGGTTGATCGCCCGCCGCGACAGCAGCGGGAAGGTCAGGTCGACCAGCGAGGCAAAGGTCGCGCAGAGGATGTCCAGCACGAACAGCCCCATGTGCGGCTTGAAATAGGAGAGAAAAATGCGGAGAAGGCTATGCTTCCGGTAGTATTGCGTGTTTTTCATGAGTCGATTCCTTTTGCACGATGTTTTGGATCCAGATTCCTTTTTTGATGTAGATCAGGCCGACGACGCACTTGCCGATGTCTGCAAGCTGACAGAAGAGGTACAGGGGGACAATGGGAAGCGCAGTGAAGTTGGCCAGAACAAAGGCCAGCGGCGCGGTGAAAACGCACACATAAAAGCTGTCAAAGAAGAAGGTGATCAGCGTCTTGCCGCCGGAGCGCAGGGTGAAGTAGCAGGCATTTGCCAGCGCGTTGATCGGCATACACAGCGCGCAGATGACAATGAATTCCTCCGCGAGGCTGCGCACGTGCTCCGTCGTATTGTAAATTTGCGGGAACAGCGGCGCGACCAGCGCCATGACGCCGCCGATCAAAAAGCAGATCGCCACGGAAAAGACGATGAGCTTGCGGTCGGTGTCCACGGCTTCGTCCATCTTGCCCGCGCCGAGCAGTTGGCCGACGATGATGCCGACGGCGTTGCCCATCGCGAGGAAGGCGACGTTAAAGACGTTGGCGATGGTCGAGGCGATGTTGCAGGCCGTGACCACGTCGTAGCCGCGCAGGGAGTAGCACTGCGACAGCAGCGCCATGCCCGTGGCCCAGAGAGCCTCGTTGAGCATCAGCGGCAGGGTCTTTTTGCTGATCTGAAGGACAAGATGCTTCGGAATGCGCAGCGTGCGGTACATCCCGCGGAAGAAGGAGCAGCGCCGCTTGCCGAAGTGGGAAAAGACGATCACGACTGCCGCCTCCACGAAGCGTGACAGCACCGTCGCGATGGCCGCGCCCGCCGAGCCGAGCTTCGGGAAGCCCAGATGGCCGAAGATCAGCAGCGTGTTGAAGACCAGGTTCACCGCCACGCCAACGATGCCCGCGACCATGGGCAGCACCGTCCGGTTGGACTCGCGCAGCGTGCCGGAATAGCACTGTGCCACCACGAAGGGAACGAAGCCAAAGAGCATAATGGAAAGGTAGCGCTTGGCGTAGCCGAAGCTGGCCTCGATCTGCGCGGGGTCGCCCTCGCCCTTGAGGTACAGGCGGATGAGGTCGTCCCCGAAGAGGAGAAAAATCGCAGCGCCCAGCGCCGTTAAAATCGCACAGACGATGAGCTTGAAGCGGAAGGCGCAGCGCACACCCTCGTCGTCGCCGCTGCCGAAGAACTGTGCGCCGAAGATGCCCGCGCCGGAAACCGCCCCGAAGATGGCAAGGTTAAAGACGAAGATCAGCTGGTTGACGATGGAAACGCCGGTCATCTGCTCCGTGCCGACGCGCCCGACCATGATGTTGTCCAGCAGGCTGACGAAGTTCGTGATGCCGTTCTGGATCATGATGGGAACGGCCACGGCCAGAACCATTTTGTAGAAGGCGGCGCTGCCGATATACCGCCGCCGGAGTCCGGTTTTCATAAAGACCTCCTTGCAGGATTTTCTGCTTTCCCGGGAAATTCCCCGGTACAGACCATATTTTATTATTATATCAGTATCTCCGACGGAAAGCAAGAGAAAATGCCGGTTTCACAACTTTTGAAGCAGGTGCATAGGCTGTCAGGAGGCCGGGGCAGCAATGCGCCGGCGGCGAAAATAAGATCAGGAGGAATAAAAATGGATCCTTATGATACCGCGGCCACGCGCGCAGTGTGGGATCGCGTCCTGCGCACGCAGGAGGAGCCGGAGGAAGCGACGATAGAAGATGTGCTCCGCGCAAGAATTGCGGCGGAGAAAACCAACCGGCTTACGTACCTTGCGCTGGCGCGCTGCGCCGGGCCGTACGCCGGGACGCTGCGAGCCATTGCGGCGCAGGAAGGGCAGCACGCGCAGACGCTGTCGGCGCTGTATTTTCTGCACACCGGCGAGTGCTTCGAGCCGGAAAGCGCCGCCCGCTGCGAAGGGACGTTCTGCGACCGGCTGCGCGCGCAGTTTTTGGGCGAGATGGCGGGCGAAAAGCAGTACCGCGCCGACGCGGAGCGCTGGCCGGAGCACCGCTGTCTCTTCCTGCGGCTGGCGCAGGAGGAGAGCCGCCACGCGCAGATGCTGCACGAGCTCACCTGCCGGATGCTGAGAAGATAAAGATCGCGGCACCGTCCGCAGCGGATCCGCCCCTCACCGGGGCGGATTTTTTTGCGATTTGACACCGATTTTACAAAAGGTTTCTTTTTCATTTTACACAGCCGCAGTATTCTCGGAAGCGTAGGGAACAATAATCCAAAATGAAATGAAAAGGAGATCTGAACAATGAAAAAGATTCTCACAATCGTACTGGCATTGGCTTGTGTCGCCATGCTGTTTGCAGCTTGCGGCACGAAGGAAAGCGGCGCTGTTTCTACCGACGGCTCCACTTCCATGGAAAAAGTGATCGGCGCGCTGGGCGAATCCTTCATGCAGAAATATGAGAGAACCACCTTCACTTACAATCCCACCGGCTCCGGCTCCGGCATCAAGGCGGTTCAGGCAGGCACCTGCGACATCGGTCTGGCGAGCAGAAACCTGAAGGACGAGGAAAAATCGAGTGGCCTGAAGCAGACCGTTCTGGCTTACGACGGCATCGCGATCATCGTGCATCCGGACAACCCCGTTTCCGACCTTGATGTAGAAACCGTTGCAAAAATCTACACCGGCGAAATCACCAACTGGAAGGACGTCGGCGGCAACGACGCCGAGATCGTCCTGATCGGCCGCGAAGCCGGCAGCGGCACGCGCGACGGCTTTGAATCCATCACCGGCACCGAAGGAAACTGCAAGTACCGTCAGGAGCTGACCTCCACCGGCGACGTCATCACGACCGTTTCCCAGAACCCGGACGCCATTGGCTATGCCTCTCTGGCAGCGCTCAAGGACAGCGTCAAGGCCCTCAAGGTCGGCGGCGTGGAGCCGACGGAAGCAAGCGTTAAGGACGGCAGCTACGTCATCCAGCGTCCCTTCGTCCTCGTCACGGTCGAGGGCAAGGAGCTGAGCAAGACGGCGCAGGAGTTCTTCGACTACGTCACCTCTGCGGAAGCTGCGGACATCATTGCCAAGGCCGGCGCGGTTGCGGCAAACTGATCAAAACACACAGCAGCAAGGCGGCTTACCTACGGCCGCCCTGTTGCCATATAAAGAAGGGAACTGCATGAAAGAAAACAATCGCGCCAAGCTCGCAGGCAGGCGGCTTCTGGAAAATACGATGCACGGTCTGTTTCTGGTGCTGGGTCTGATCACCGTCGCCTGCGTTCTGCTGATCACAGTCTACCTCGTGATCTCCGGCATCCCGGCGATCCGGAAGATCGGCCTGATCCCCTTCCTGTTCGGCAAGGTATGGGATTCCACCGCGGCAGAGCCGTCCTTCGGCATCCTGCCCTTTATCCTCACGAGCATCTACGGCACCGCGGGGGCGATCCTGCTCGGCGTGCCGGTGGGCTTTCTCACGGCGGTATATCTGGCAAAGCTCGCGCCCGCCGGCGTAAAGCGGGTCATGCAGGCGGCGGTGAGTATGCTCGCGGGCATCCCCTCGGTCGTCTACGGCCTTGTGGGTATGCTGATCCTCGTGCCGGGCATCCGGAAGATCTTCCATGTGCCGGACGGCTCGAGCCTGCTCGCGGCCATCCTCGTGCTGGCCATTATGATCCTGCCGTCCATCATCAAGGTTTCGGTCACGGCGCTGGAGGCCGTGCCGAAGGAATATGAGGACGCCTCCCTCGCGCTGGGCGCGACGCCGGTGGAAACCTACTTCAAGGTGTCCGTCCCCGCGGCCAGAAGCGGCATCGCCGCAGCGGTCGTGCTGGGCGTGGGCCGCGCCATCGGCGAGGCCATGGCCGTGATGATGGTTTCCGGCAACGTGGCGAATATGCCGTCGCTGTTCCAGAGCGTGCGTTTCCTGACCACGGGCGTGGCCAGCGAGATGTCCTACTCCAGCGGCTTGCAGCGGCAGGCGCTGTTTTCCATCGCACTGGTGCTGTTCCTGTTCATCATGCTCATCAATGCGACCCTGAATTTCTTCCTCAAGCGGGACAAAGGAGGCGCGGCATGAAAGGCAAAAAGCTCTCTGCGGTGCGGCGTGCCTACGTCGGCCTGATGAAGAGCCTGATGTGGCTCTCCGCGGGACTGACCGCCGCGCTGACCGCATTTCTGATCGTCTACGTTCTGGTCAAGGGCCTGCCGAACATCACGTGGAAGCTACTCTCCACCGCGCCCAGCTATCTGACGGGCGACATCGGCATCCTGCCGGACATTCTCAACACGCTCTATATCGTCCTTGCGACCATCGTGATCGTCGTGCCGCTGGGCGTGGGCGCGGCCATCTATCTGACCGAATACGCCAGAAATAAAAAGGTCGTCGGTGCGATCGAGTACGCTGCCGAGACTCTCTCCGGCATCCCGTCGATCATCTACGGCCTTGTGGGTATGCTGGTGTGCGAATTTCTGGGCTTGCAGAAATGCCTGCTGGCAGGTGCGCTGACGCTGGTCATCATGAATCTTCCGACCGTGATGCGCACGACGCAGGAGAGCCTCAAGACCGTCCCGCAGAGCTACCGCGAGGGCGCTTTCGGCCTCGGCGCGGGCAAGTGGCGCGTGATCCGGACGGTCGTCCTGCCCGGCTGCGTGGACGGCGTGGTGACGGGCTGCATCCTCTCCGTCGGCCGAATTCTGGGAGAGTCCGCGGCGCTTCTCTTCACGGCGGGATTTGCGCACGTGCTGTTCGGCTTCTTCGAGGGCCTGACAAAATCCGGCGCGACGCTGACCGTGGCGCTGTACTTCTACGCCAAGGAGCAGGGCAACTTCGAGGTGGCCTTCGCCATCGCGGCGATCCTGATGTTCCTGACGCTTCTGATCAACTTTGCCGCCGATCTGGTTTCGGCGTATTTCCGCCGGAAAAAGGCGATGTAAGGGAGGAATCCATATGAATAGTGTCATTTCCGTGCAGGATCTCTGCCTGTGGTACGGCGAGCATCAGGCGCTGAAAAACGTCAGCATCGAGATTCCCGAAAAAAGCATCACGGCGCTGATCGGGCCGTCCGGCTGCGGCAAATCGACGTTTCTCAAAACGCTCAACCGCATGAACGACCTCATCCCCGGCGTGAAGATTACGGGCTCGGTAGAATACAAGGGCGAGAATATCTTTGACCCCGCGATGGACGTCAACGAGCTGCGCCGTCAGGTTGGCATGGTGTTCCAGAAGCCGAATCCCTTCCCCATGAGCATCTATGACAATATCGCCTACGGCCCGCGCACGCACGGCATCCGCAGCAAGGCCAAGCTCGACGACATCGTAGAGCGTTCCCTGCGCGGCGCGGCGATCTGGGACGAGGTCAAGGACCGCCTGAAAAAGAACGCCCTCGGCCTTTCCGGCGGCCAGCAGCAGCGGCTGTGCATCGCGCGGGCGCTGGCGGTGGAGCCGGACGTCCTGCTGATGGACGAGCCGACGAGCGCGCTCGACCCCATCTCCACCTCCAAGATTGAAGATCTTGCCATGCAGCTCAAGGAAAAGTATACCATCGTCATCGTCACGCACAATATGCAGCAGGCCGTCCGCATCTCGGACAGCACGGCCTTCTTCCTGCTGGGAGAGCTGGTAGAGTACGGCGACTCCGAGCAGCTCTTCTCCAACCCGCGCGACAAGCGGACAGAGGATTATATCACGGGGAGGTTCGGATAATGAGAAACCGGTTTGACGAGCAGCTTGCGCTTTTGAAAAAGGAACTGATCGAGATGGGCGCGTTGTGCGAGGAGGTCATCGCAAAGGCGAGCGAGGCCCTGACGCGCGGGGACGTCGCGCTTGCCGCCAAGGTTGCGCCGCTCGACGAGCAGATCGACCGGAAGGAGCGCGACATCGAGGCGCTCTGCCTGCGGCTGCTTTTGCAGCAGCAGCCGGTTGCGCGCGACCTGCGCAAGATTTCTGCGGCGCTCAAGATGATCACGGACATGGAGCGCATCGGCGATCAGGCGGAGGACATCGCCGAGATCGTCACCTTCCTCAAGGGCCGCACGGGTCAGAACGACGATCTTCTGCGCGAAATGGCGCGTTCCACCATCAAAATGGTGACGGAAAGTGTTGATGCTTTCGTAAAACATGATATAATGTTGGCAGAAAAGGTCGTGGCGTATGACGATGTGGTGGACAACTACTTCGAGCAGGTCAAGGATGAGCTGATCGCAAGGATCGCGGAAAACCCCGACGACGGCGAATATGCGCTGGATCTTCTGATGATCGCAAAATATTTCGAGCGCATCGGCGATCACGCGGTGAATATTGCCGAGTGGGTGATGTTCTCCGTGACCGGTGTGCATAAGGAGGGGTGAGCGTGATCTGGTGCGTGGAGGATGATGCCAGCATCCGTGACATCGAGGTGTACGCCCTGCAATCCAGCGGCTTCGAGGCTGCCGGTTTTGCCGACGGGACGGCCTTCTGGGATGCCTTGCAGCAGACGCAGCTTCCGGAGCTGGTCGTGCTGGACGTGATGCTGCCCGGCGTGGACGGCGTAGAGCTGCTGCGCCGCATGAAGGCGTCCGAGCGCCTGCGCGCGATCCCGGTGGTCATGGCCACGGCCAAGGGCGCGGAGTATGATAAGGTACACGGCCTCGACCTCGGCGCGGACTACTATCTGGTCAAGCCCTTCGGCGTGATGGAGCTGGTGTCCTGCGTCAAGGCGGTGCTGCGCCGCGCAAAGCCGCAGAGGGTGGAGCATCTGCTCCAGACCGGCGGCCTTGTGGTCAATCTGGACGGCCACACCGTCACAGCCGACGGAGAAAAGGTCGCCCTGACCTTCAAGGAATTTGAACTGCTGAAGCTCCTTTTGTCCCAACCCGGCATCGTGTTCACGCGCGACAAGCTGATGGAGGAGGTCTGGGGCACGGACTACTGCGGCGAGAGCCGCACGGTGGATATGCACGTGCGTACCCTGCGGCAGAAGCTGGGCGCCTATGGCGACCGCATCGAGACCGTGCGCGGCGTGGGCTACCGCTTGGAGGGTGAAGCATGACAAAGAAAATTTTTCGTTCCATTCTGCTGGTATCGGCAGTTGTGCTGCTGGCCAGCCTTGTGGTCGTTGTGGCGTGCATGTACCGCTTCTCCGCGGACGCGCAGGAGCGGCAGATCCACGATGACCTCAGCCTTGCGGCCGCCGCGGTCGAAACGGAGGGCGAGAGCTATCTATCCAAGGTTGCCAATACCCGCTACCGCCTGACGTGGGTCGCTGCGGACGGCACCGTGATCTATGATACCAAGGCCGACGCCGCTTCTCTGCCCAGCCACGCGGATCGTGCCGAAATTCGGGACGCGCTGGCAAACGGCGAGGGCGAAAGCGTCCGCTATTCCTCCACGCTGCTGGAAAAAACCATGTACTACGCCCGCCGCATGGACGACGGCACGGTGCTGCGTATTTCGGTCAGCCGCGCGACGGTGTGGGTACTGGTCGTGGGAATGCTGCAGCCCATCATCCTGCTGCTGCTTCTGGTGCTGATCCTCTCGGGCGTGCTGGCGCGGCAGCTCTCAAAGCACATCGTCGAGCCGCTGAACGACCTTGATCTGGAGCACCCTCTGGACAACGATTCCTATGAGGAGCTGGCACCGCTTCTGAGCCGCATCAACCGCCAGCGCAACCAGATCGACCGCCAGCTCCGCGAGCTACAGCGTAAAACCGACGAATTCTCCCAGATCACACGCAGTATGCAGGAAGGTCTGGTACTGCTGGACGACCGCTGGACGATCCTGAGCATCAACCCGGCGGCGCAGGAGCTGTTCCACACGGATTCGTCCTGCATCGGGCAGGATTTCCTGACCGTTGAGCGCGGTGTTGAGATGAGCGCGGCGATCGAGGAGGCCATGCGCAGCGGGCACAGCGCCTTCCGGATGCACCGCAACGCGCGCATCTACCAGCTCGACCTGACGCGCATCGAGTCCGGCGGCGCGGTCATTCTGACCTTCGACATCACCGAGCAGGAGGAGGCCGAGCAGAACCGCCGCGAATTCACCGCCAATGTTTCCCACGAGCTGAAAACGCCCCTGCAGGGCATCATCGGCAGCGCGGAGCTGCTGGAAAACGGCATGGTCAAGCCGGAGGACACCGCACGCTTTGTCGGACATATCCGCTCCGAGGCGCAGCGGCTGGTCACCCTGATCGGGGACATCATCCGCCTGTCGCAGCTCGACGAGGGCGACGAGATGCCCATGGAGCCGGTCGATCTGCTGGCCACGGCACAGGAGGCCGCAAACGATGTGCAGAGCGCGGCGGAGAAAAAACACGTGAAGATCACCGTGCAGGGCGAGCCTGCGGAGCTGACCGGCGTGCGCCGGCTGCTCTACGAGATCATCTACAACCTCTGCGACAACGCCGTAAAGTACAACGTTGACGGCGGCAGCGTCGAGGTCCGCGTGGAGTCTGACGCACAGAGCGCGGCAGTCACGGTAACAGATACCGGCATCGGCATCGCGCCGGAGCATCAGGGACGGATCTTCGAGCGCTTCTACCGCGCGGATAAGAGCCACTCCAAGGCCTCCGGCGGCACCGGTCTGGGACTTTCCATTGTGAAGCACGCCGTGCAGTATCACCACGGCACGATCGACCTGCAAAGCGAGCCGGGCAAGGGCACGCGTATCACCGTCCGCTTCCCGAGGACGGAGGCATAAATCATACGGCAGCCGCAGCGGTTTTCCCGCCGCGGCTGCCGTCGTATTTTTCAGGGCGATGTGGTAAAATAGAATTAGAAGTTGCGTTGCAAAGTGCAGGAGAAGGTTTTCTTGATGCGCGAAGCCCTTGGAAAGAACATGGATCGGTATTAGCTTTCTCCGTGATTTCACAAATAATAATCAAATCACGGAGGTTTTATAATGAAACTGGAGAAAAACTGCGCCCTGCTGGTCATCGGCATCCAGCAGGAAGATTTCATGGAAATGAACGAAAACAACATGAATGACCCCAGATGGGCCGTCATTCGCAACGGCAAGCGGGTCTTGGATGTATTCCGGGCAAAGAAGCTGCCCGTCATTCAGATCAAGGAGTGCCGCCGTCCTGACATGGTGGACTTCGGCCGGGAGCTGGACGGCTCCGAGGGCATCCACTGCGTGGAAAACCGTCCGGAAAACGACTACGCCAAGCTGACCTACCCCATCGAGGGCGAATATTTGATTTCCAAGCGCCGTTACAGCGCGTTCTTCGCCACCGATCTTGAAATCCTGCTGAAGGGTCTTGGCGTGGACACCCTCTATCTGATCGGCGGGCTGACGGATGTCTGATCCACTATACGGCGGTGGACGCCCATCAGAACGACTATCATATCCATGTGGTTAAAGATGCCGTGGCCGGTTCTTCCAAGGAAGCCCATGAGAGCGCGCTGCGGGCCATCTACTACTTGCAGCATGGCGCCCTCATCACCACGGCGGATGTGGAATCCGCTTTGACGGACGATGCCTCGCCGGAGGATGAGACCTTCATGCGCGAGGCCATCCGCCTTTCCAAGCTGGCCGCAGAGCATGGCAACGAGCCCTTCGGCGCGGTGCCGGTAAAGGACGGCAAGATCGTCTTCTCCAATGAAAATCAGATCTACACGAAGCATGACCCCACCTTCCACGGCGAGGCAGGGCTGATCCGGGAGTTCTGCGCCCGGACCGCCATCACCGACCTGCACGAATACACCCTCTATTCCAGCTGTGAGCCCTGCTTTATGTGCAGCGGTGCAATGGTGTGGGTGAAGCTCGGCAGCCACAAAAAAGCTGAGACAGCTTCCGATCGCCCAGCCTGCCGCAGGCCGCGCACGGATGTTCCCATCCCTACAGCAAAGTCAAAACCACCGGCTCAGCCGGTGGTTTTGACTTATGGTTCCGTATTTCCGATCAGGTGCAGTTTTTCCTCCCGGGAAAGCTGCTTGATCGCGTACTCCCGGCGGAGCGCCGCCGAGCGGTCGGGACACTGCTCGGTATAGAGCAGCTCCAGCGGGCCGCGGCCGCGCGTGTACTTCGCGCCCTTTCCGGCGCGGTGCGCCGCCAGACGGCGGGCAACGTCGTCCGTCGTGCCGGTGTAGAGCGTGCCGTCGCCGCAGCGCAGCACGTAGACATACCACATCAGATCGTCACGTCGATGGCGCGGCGGTCGGTGCGGATCTCCTTGCACAGCGAAGAAACGGCCACATGACGCGGGTCGTTCTTATAGCGTGCGACGTCCTCCAGCGTGTCGAATTCCGACACCAGCACCGCGTCATAGGCGCTGCCCGGAACGGCGCTGCGCCGCACGGCCATGGAGCGGATGCACTCGATCTGCCCATCCAGTGCGGCCAGACGGGTCAGGAATTCCTCGGCCTGCGCCTCGGTTCCCTCGCGGAATTTCCACATGACAATATGCTGGATCATTTCGTTTCCTCCTGTCTCTCAACGGCTGCGCCCACAAAGCCAAGGAAGAGCGGGTGCGGGCGGTTCGGGCGGGAATTGAACTCCGGGTGTGCCTGCGTCGCAAGGAAGAAGGGGTGCTCCGGCAGCTCCAGCATCTCCACGATGCGGCCGTCCGGGGACAGGCCGCACAGCGACATTCCGGCGTCCGTCAGTGCGGTGCGGTAGTCGTTGTTGACCTCGTAGCGGTGGCGGTGGCGCTCATGGATGAGGTCGGCACCGTAGAGCTCGTGCGCCTTGCTGCCCGGCGCGAGCTTGCAGGGATAGGAGCCGAGGCGCAGCGTGCCGCCAAGATCAAGCACGCCCTCCTGCTCCGGCATCAGGTGGATGACGGGGTGCATGGTGTCGGGCATCAGCTCGATGCTGTGCGCGTCCTTCAGGCCCAGCACGTCGCGGGCGAATTCTACGATGGCAAGCTGCATCCCGAGGCACAGACCCAGATAGGGGATCTTATTTTCGCGGGCGTAGCGGATGGCGCAGAGCATACCGTCGATACCGCGGCTGCCGAAGCCACCGGGCACCAGCACGCCGGACACGCCCTTGAGGACCTCCGCAACGTTTTCCGGCGTCACGGTTTCGGAATCCACCCAGCGGATGCGCACATCCGTGCGATGGGCGACGCCCGCGTGCTTGAGCGCTTCGACCACGCTGATATAGGCGTCATGCAGCTTGGTATATTTGCCGACGAGCGCGACCTCGACGGACTTCTCCGGGTGCATCCAGCGGGCGCACATCTCGCGCCACTGGTCAAGGTCGGGCGTGCGGTTTTCCAGGCCGAGGCTCTCGCAGACGACGTCCGCCAGATGCTCGTGCTCCATCATCAGCGGCACCTGATAGAGGATCTCCGCATCCAGATTCTGAAGCACGTGGCTCGGCTCGACGTTGCAGAACAGCGCCAGCTTGTCGCGGATGTCCTGCGTGAGCGGATAATCCGAGCGGCAGACCAGCACGTCCGGGCGCAGGCCGATGCCCTGAAGCTCACGGACGCTGCCCTGCGTGGGCTTGGTCTTCATCTCGCCGGAGGCCTTGAGATAGGGAATCAGCGTGACAAGCAGGATGATGGCGTTCTGCTTTCCAACCTCGTTCTGAAACTGACGGATGGCTTCCAGGAAGGGGGCGCTTTCCATGTCGCCCACGGTGCCGCCGACCTCGATGATGGCGACCTTATTGCCGTCGCCGCGGTAGAAGCGGCGCTTGATCTCGTCAGTGATGTGGGGGATGAACTGCACGGTGCCGCCGCCGAAATCGCCGCGGCGCTCACGCTCCAGAACGGTGCGGTAGATGCGGCCTGCGGTGACGTTGGACACGCGGCTGAGCTTTTCATCGATGAAACGCTCGTAGTGGCCGAGGTCGAGGTCGGTTTCCGCGCCGTCGTCGGTCACGAAGACCTCGCCGTGCTGGATGGGGTTCATTGTGCCGGGGTCGACGTTGAAATACGGGTCGAACTTCTGCATGGTCACCGCATACCCTCTGGCCTTGAGCAGACGGCCCAGAGATGCGGCGGTGATGCCCTTGCCGAGACCCGACACGACGCCGCCCAATACAAATACATATTTCATCTTCGTTCTCCTCTCTATGGACTCCGTGGGAACGGAGGAATTTGCCGTGTTTGACATTTGAAACCCCGCGTGGTATACTGGATTACACAACGCGGGAAAGGAAAAATCGCATGAAAAGAAAGTGGAAAATTCTGATCGCAGCAGTGCTGCTCGTCTATGTCTGCGGATCCGTCGCCGCGGCGCATATCGTCTTTTCCACGGAATTTCACCGCGTGGACGCGCAGACGGTCAGTGCATGGCCGCTCTACGCGGATGTGGCGCAGGACTATCCCCGCAGGGAGCTGCGCTTCTATTCCGGTGAAAATCTTCTCACCGGCTGGGTCTACGGCGAGCCGGGCGAGGCGCTCGTCGTGATCTCTCACGGCCTCGGCGCAACGGCGGAAACCTATCTGCCGCAGACAATGTGGTTTGTCGATCAGGGGTACAGCGTGTTTACCTACGACGCCACCGGCACCGGCGCTTCGCAGGGCAAAACGACGGTCGGCCTGTCCCAGTCCGTGCTGGATCTGGACGCGGCACTGAACTGCGTCGAAGAGGATTCCGCCCTGTCCGGGCTGCCCCTCCTGCTGTTTGGTCACAGTTGGGGCGGCTACGCCGCAGCGGAAATTCTGGCCTATGACCACGATGTGACCGCGTCGGTCAGTCTGTCGGGCTATGCTGTGCCCATGAAAATGATGTGCGAAACGGCAAGCGACTACTGCGGGCCGGCCGCTTACCTGGGCGCGCCTTTTGTGCTGCTGCACCAGTGGGTGCTGTTCGGCAGCGCAGCAAACGGCTCCGCAGTCGATGCGGTGAACGGCTGCGCTGTGCCCATCCTGATCGTGCAGGGTCTGGCGGACACGACCGTCCGGCCGGACGGCGCGGCGCTTTCCGCGCAGCGGGAGAAACTGACGAATCCGAAAGTGAAAATTCTGCTGCTGGAGGGCGAGGATCATATGAGCCTGCTGCGCCCGCACACGCAGGAATACACGGATTATGTTGCGCAGATTAACCGGGCCTATGCCGCGCTTTATGACACATACGGCGGCGAGATCCCGCAGGACGTCCGGGCAGAATTTTACGCCGGTGTAGATAAATCCATCACCGGCGGTGTCTGGCGGGAGCTGATGCAGCGCATTGACGTCTTTTATCGGGCAGCGCTTGCATGATTATTTCTTTTTTCAAAGTCTGTTCACAGTTTTTCCATGATTGTCTGGTATTCTGAAACCATCAGAAGCGGATGCTACTGCTTCCGACGCCCGCCGATGCCGCGGAAAGATCTGCGGATGGCCGACGGCGGCGAAAGAATTCCATAAATACCTCTGCTGCCCGTGGCTCAAAGAGCCACGGGCATTCCATTACGACGAGCAGCGCAAAATAGCCACCCTTTTACGTTTTTCACGTAAAATGCGCGCTCGGGAACGGACGGGGGAAAAATCGTTTCAGACGGCGCTGCGGCCGCCGAAAGTCCTTCGGCCTGCACCAAAAGGACATCACAAAGCCCCGTCCCTCAAAATGGGGACGGGGTTTTGGGGACACTTACTTCGCCTTCGGGCCTGCTTCAGCAATGTAAGCGGGCATGTTCGGATACTTCTTTGCGAAGTTCTCTGCGAACATGGTGGCCAGCTTGTTTGCCTGTGCATCGTAAGCAGCCTTGTCAGCCCACAGGCCGCGTGCGTCGAGCATCTCGTCGGGGACGTTCGGGCAGCTGGTGGGATAGTCAACGTTGAAGACATCGTGATGCTTGAATTCGATGTGGTCGAAGTCGCCGTTGAGGGCAGCGGTGACCATGGCGCGGGTATAAGCCAGCTTCATGCGCTTTGCGCCGGAAGCGGCGCTGCCGCCGGCCCATCCGGTGTTGACCAGATAGACCTTCGCACCGCTCTCGCGGATGCGCTTGCCGAGCATCTCAGCATAGACGGACGGATCCATCGGCATGAAGGGCTCGCCGAACAGGGTGGAGAAGGTGGGCTGCGGCTCGGTGACGCCGCGCTCGGTGCCGGCCAGCTTGGAGGTGAAGCCGGTCACGAAGTGATACATGGCAGCGTTCTCGTCCAGACGGGAGATCGGGGGCAGGACGCCGAAAGCGTCAGCCGTCAGGAAGATGACGACCTTGGGGATGCCGCCGACGCCGGGAATGGCAGCGTTGGAGATGTAGTTGATCGGGTAGCCGACACGGGTGTTCTCGGTCAGGCTGCCGTCGTCGAAGTCGAACTCGCGGGTCTCGTCGTTCATGACGACGTTCTCGACCAGGGAGCCGAAGCGGATGGCGTGATAGATCTCGGGCTCGTTCTCTTCCTTGAGGTTGATGCACTTTGCGTAGCAGCCGCCCTCGATGTTGAAGATGCCGTCGTCAGCCCAGCCGTGCTCGTCGTCGCCGATGAGCTTGCGGTTCGGGTCGGCGGACAGAGTGGTCTTGCCGGTGCCGGACAGGCCGAAGAAGACAGCGGTCTCATGGGTCTCGGGATCCATGTTGGCGGAGCAGTGCATGGGCAGGATGTTCTCCTTGGTCAGAACATAGTTCATGGTGGAGAATACGCTCTTCTTGATCTCGCCGGAGTACTGGGAGCCGCAGATGACGATGAGGTGTGCCTCGTAGTCGATCATGATGGCAGCTTCGGAATGAACGCCGTCGATCTCAGGGTCGCACTTGAAGCCGGGGGCGGCGATGACGGTGTAGTCCGCTTCGCCATAGGAGGCCAGCTCTTCCGCGGTCGGACGGATGAGGAGCTGATGGATGAAGAGGTTCTGGGAAGCCAGCTCGTTGACGATGCGGAACTTCTTGGTGTGCTTGGGGTCTGCGCCTGCGAAACCGTCGAAGATAAAGACTTCGCGGCCCTGCAGGTAAGCGCACAGCTTGCCCTTGATGGCGTCAAACTTTTCCTTGGAGATGGGACGGTTCACCTTGCCCCATGCGATGTCGTCATGGACAGCGGGGGTGTCGACGATGAACTTGTCGTTAGGCGAACGGCCGGTGTACTTGCCGGTCGTGACGACCAGAGCGCCGGTGTTGCTCAGCTTGCCTTCGCCGCGCCGGAGCGCTGCTTCGGTGAGCTGTGCAGGGCCGAGGTTGCGGTAAACGGCCTTGGGGGCGATGATGCCCAGTTTTTCCAGACCATAGGTTTCCATATGTGTTTCCTCCTGATCATGATATCTGCCGCAGGGCGGCAGTAATTTAAGGAACGATTGGTGAAAGCCAATGTCCACCGGATAGCATTATACCACAGGCGGCGGCAGATTTCCAGTGAATTTTTGCAGTTTTTCGCCTGTTAGACTGCAAATGGAAAAAAATTAACAATTCGTTCTTATTTTATCGAATGTGGTCGCAGACGCGGGGATCTTTGTCTGCCGTGTTTTCGGCTTTTCGGTTGACAACCGCGCCCGCGCGTGATAGACTATAATGGTTAGCAGGAGCGGTGGAGTCTGTCATAGGAGCTTTTGAAGCGTCCTATTCCTGCTGATCGCCGGTTTTCCGGCGGGGAGTGCCGCGGGGCATTTTCGGACAGAACCGGTGGGTTCTGTCTTTTTTGTTTTCCGTGGCCGTCCCGGTCACGACAGACTCCGTCTGCGCCGCGTTCGCGGCGGGATGAAGTCTTTTTTTACGTCATTTTTGCAGATGGAGGGGTGAAAAACGGTTGCTGTCATGCTGATCATCCATGTACTTTTGAAAAGCAGCCGGACGGCTTGCAGCCAGAAGCGGAACTGACGAACCCACAGAAACGAGGCTATTATGAGAAAAACAAAGATCATTGCCACCATCGGGCCTGCGAGCAGCGACGCGCAGACCTTTGCCGCCATGTGCCGGGCGGGGCTGAACGTCGCGCGGCTGAACTTTTCCCACTCGACGCATGCCGAGCATCAGGAAAAGATCGACATGATCAAGCGCGTCCGCGAGGAGCTGGGTCTGCCGATTGCCATTATGCTCGACACCAAGGGGCCGGAATACCGCATCCGCACCTTTGAGAAGGGCCGCGTCCAGCTGGCCGACGGTGCGGAATTCACCTTCACCACCCGCGACATCGTGGGCGATGAGCACATCGTCGGCGTGAACTATGCAGGCCTGCCGCAGAATCTCCGCGCCGGGGACACGATCCTGGTCAACAACGGCCTTGTGAGCTTCCAGGTGACGGCCATCGAGGGCACGGAGATCCATTGCCGCGTTGAAAACGGCGGCGAGCTCTCCGACCGCAAGAGCATGAGCTTCCCCGGCAAGGTGTTCGACCACGAATACCTCAGCGCGCAGGACAGGGACGATCTGCTCTTCGGCATCGAAAACGACGTGGATTTCGTCGCGGCGTCCTTCGTTTCGCGCAAGCAGGATGTGCTTGACCTGAAAAACTTCCTTGCCGCGCACGGCGGCGAGCACATCGACGTGATCGCCAAGATCGAAAACCGCAGCGGCGTGGATCACATCGAGGAGATCTGCGAGGCCTGCGAGGGCATCATGATTGGCCGCGGCGATCTGGGCGTGGAGGTGCCCTTCACGGAGCTGCCGGCCATCCAGAAATATCTGATCACCAAGTGCCGCCTGCTGGGCAAGCGCGTCATCACCGCCACGGAGATGCTCGAATCCATGATCCACAATCCCCGCCCCACCCGTGCGGAGATCTCCGACGTCGCCAACGCCGTCTATGACGGCACCAGCGCCATCATGCTCTCGGCCGAGTCGGCTGCGGGAAAATACCCGGTCAAGGCGGTGGAGACCATGGCGTCCATCGCGGAGGAAACGGAAAAGCACATCAGCTACGAAAAGCGCTTCAAAAACACGGATTTCGAGATCAAGAGCGTTCTGGACGCGGTGTCCCATTCCACCTGCTGCATGGCCATCGACATTCATGCCAAGGCCATCGTGGTCAGCTCCCTGTCGGGCATGACGGTGCGCATGGTGTCGCGCTTCCGCGCGCCGGTGGACATCATCGGCATGGCCACGACCAAGAAGGTCTGGTATAAGCTGGCGCTGTCCTGGGGCGTGCTGCCCGTGCTGAGCGAACAGTTCAATTCCACGGACGTTCTGTTCTACCACGCGCTGCGCACGGCGCGCAAGCTGTTCCGATTGCAGTCGGGCGACAACGTCGTCATGACCGGCGGCATTACGAACAGCACCTCCGGCAATACGAATCTGATCAAGATCGAAACCGTCTACTGATCACCAGCCCCGCCGCACTACGGCGGGTTTTTTATACGATCGTCCGGTAGAATTTGATGCAGAATTCCGCGCCGTCCGGGCGGTTCGCGGCGCTGATGGTGCCGTTCTGTGCCGCGATGATGGAGCGCGACAGCGCCAGCCCGACGCCCACGCTCTGCGCCGAGGCGTTCTTTCCCTTGTAATAGCGCTCGAACAGATGCGGCAGATCCTCCGGGTCTATCCCGCCGCCCTCGTCGCGGATGCGGATGCAGGCGCACACGGCGTTTTCCTCTGCCGTGACGGTGATGCGGCCGTTTTCCATATGCTCCGTGCAGTTTTTCAGCACGTTGCCCAGCGCCTCCGCCGTCCACTGCGGGTCGCAGACCACGCTGCCGGAGGCATGGATCTCCAAGGACTGCCCCTTGACGTCCATCAGGATGGCAAGCGGCTCTGCCGCCCGCCGGATCAGCGCCTCCAGCGCAACGGGCTCCGCTTGGAGCCGTACCGTTCCCGCGTCCAGCTTTGCCAGCTTCAGCAGGGCGTTGACCAGCCAGTCGATGCGCCCCATCTGCTGCCGCAGGGCGAACACGGCAGCCTCCCGCGCCTCCGGTCCGGCCGAGGAAAGCTCGGCCAGCAGCAGATTGACCGCTGTCAGCGGCGTGCGGATCTGGTGGGAGATGTCCGTCATGGCCTCGGCCAGCTGCGTTTTTTCCTGCTGGAGCTGGGCGGCCTGCTCGTTCAGGCGGACGATCAGCTTCTGAAGCTGGCTGCGCAGCAGGCTCACCTCGCCCTCGGTGTACTGCGCGAAGGTCACGCCGGGTCTGCCGTGCAGGACGGCATCCAGATCGTCTGTCAGGCGCGCCATGCCACGGTAGCGGTGGTACGCATCCAGAAGAAAAATCAGCAGAAATACAAGACACAGCGCACCTGTGACGATGCCTGCACGCCGGTTGAAGAAAAACGCCGCCGCCGTCCCCGCCGCGCCCAGCGGCACACACAGAAGAAGCGCCCGGCGCAGCTCCGGATTTTTCAGCATGGCGGCTCCTCCAGACGGTAGCCCACGCCGCGCACGGTGCGGATGAGCGTGGGTTCCTGCGGGTCGTCCTCCAGCTTGTCGCGCAGGCGCTTGATATAGACCGTCAGGGTGTTGTCGTTGACATAGTCGCCCGCCACGTCCCAGATCTCCTCAAGCAGCTTCGTGCGGCTGAGGGTCTGTCCGCGGTGGTTCAGAAAGACCAGCAGCAGCCGGTATTCCAGCGCGGAGAGAAAGACCTCCTGCCCGTTTTTTGTCACGGCGGCGCGGTCGGTGTCCACGCGCACGGCGCCGGCCGTCAGCACGGAGGTGCTCCGCCCGGTGCGCCGCAGGACGCTGCGGATGCGCGAGAGCAGCTCCCGCGGACGGAAGGGCTTTGCGATATAGTCGTCCGCGCCCAGCTCCAGACCGGTGACGACGCTGAACTCGTCGCCCGACGCACTGAGGAAGATCAAAGCGCTCTTACTGCGCTGCTTGACCGCCGAGCAGACGGAAAAGCCGTTGCCGTCGTGCAGCCCCACGTCGAGCAGAACGAGATCAAATTCCGCTTTCTCTATCGCCGCCAGCGCCTCGGTCTGTCCGGACGCCGTCTGCACGGAGAAGCCCTCTGATTGCAAAAAACGCGCCAGCGAATCCGCGATGGCCGCCTCGTCCTCCACGATCAGGATCCGTTCCATGGCTGTACCTCCTTTTTTCCTTCATCATACCGCAAAAAGGTAGGTTTGGCAAGAAAAGAAATATGTTGTAAAACCTACAAGGCTATGATATAATAAAAGCAGAAAGCGTGTTTCACGCGAAAATCACGCAGGATGAAAGGAGAAACAGTATGGGACTTATCCGGGTAGCGATCGATGCTACAAGGCAGGTCATTCAGGACCAGTATCTGGAGTTCTTTGAATGTCCCTCCATGCCTGATGACGTTCTAATCGTCAAGGGCCACAAGAGCACCAAGGGCAACACGAGAAACAGCAACATAGACGATGTCATCTCCAACGGCTCGCTGATTATTGTGAATAAGGGTCAGGCGATGGCCATTGTGGACAATGGCGCCGTTGTGGAATTTACCGCAGAAGCAGGCCCCTTTGTCTTTGATTCCTCCGCAGAACCGAGCATCTTTTCCGGCAGCCTCGGCCAGAATGTCGTCAAGACCTTCAAGACCATCGGCCGCCGCATCTCCTTCGGCGGGCACACCGGACGCACGCAGCAGGTCTATTTCTTCAATACCAAGCTGATCAAGGACAATCTGTTCGGCACCGCCACGCCCATCACCTTCCGCGCCGTCGACCGCAACATCGGTCTCGACATGGATGTACATCTGTCCTGCCACGGCTCGTATAACTATCAGGTCGTCGATCCCATCATGCTGTTCAGCAACATTGCGGGCAATGTAGAGGAATCCTACAGCCGCAAGGATCTCGACGGAACGATGAAAAAAGAATTCATCGCCGCCATGCGTCCGTCGCTGGCAGCGCTGTCGCGGCTGGAGCTGCGCCCGTCTCAGGTTGCGGATCATGAGCCGGAGCTGGCCGAGGAGCTGAAGAAGAACCTCACCCAGAAATGGCTGGAAGACCGCGGCATCGAGATCAAGGAGGTCAATATTCTCTCCACGGAGGTTCCGCCGGATGAGCTCAAGCAGATCTCCGATCTGCAGAAGATGGCCACCCTGCGCGATCCCGGCCTTGCCGCCGCGAAGATTACCGAGGCGCAGGCTGAGGCAATGAAGACCGCCGCCGGAAACCAGGGCGGCGCGATGATGGGCTTCATGGGGATGAATATGGCACAGATGGCGGGCGGTATGAACAACCAGTCGCTCTACCAGATGGCCGGTCAGCAGCAACAGCAGTACCAGCAGCCCGCGCCGCAGAGCGCGCCGGTACAGGGCTGGAGCTGCGCCTGCGGCGCGTCGGGCAACACCGGCAAATTCTGCCGCGAGTGCGGCAAGCCGAAGCCCGCGCCTGCCGAGAGCTGGACCTGTGCCTGCGGCACCGTAAATACGGGCAAGTTCTGTCTGGAATGCGGCAAGCCGAAGCCCGCCGCCGGGGAAGGCTGGAGCTGCTCCTGCGGTGCGGTGAACAAGGGCAAGTTCTGCATGGAATGCGGCAAGCCAAAGCCCGCCGGAGCGCCCCTGTATCGTTGTGACAAGTGCGGCTGGGAGCCTGCGGACCCCAAGCATCCGCCCAAGTTCTGCCCGCAGTGCGGCGACCCCTTTGACGAAAACGACGTACAGTAATCCATAAAACGATGGCTGCGCGGGCGGCTCTGCCCCTGCGCAGCCAATTTTAAAGAGAGGTGTGATTATGGCGCAGGTTTTGGAGTACAAGTGCCCATGCTGCGGGGGCAAGATCGAGTTTGACAGCAGCATTCAGAAAATGAAGTGTCCCTACTGCGACACGGAATTCGAGATGGAAACCCTCAAGAACTATGACGAGGTTCTGAAGGAAGAAACGCCCGACGAGATGAATTGGAACACCAGAGCTGGCAGCCAGTGGCAGGCCGGCGAGGAAGAGGGAATGCGCGTCTACGCCTGCAATTCCTGCGGCGGTCAGGTGATTGCCGACGCAACCACGGCGGCGACGCACTGCCCCTTCTGTGACAATCCCGTCATCATGACAAGCCAGCTTGCGGGAGACCTCCGCCCGGACTACGTCATCCCCTTCCGGCTCGACCGCGAGGCGGCGAAGGTGGCCATGTCAAAGCATCTGTCCGGCAAGCGGCTGCTGCCCAAGCTGTTCAAATCGCAGAATCACATCGACGAGATCCGCGGCATTTACGTGCCCTTCTGGCTCTTTGACGCCGATGCCGACGCGAACATCAACTACCGTGCCACGCGCGTGCGCACCTGGAGCGACAGCGACTATAACTATACCGAAACCAGCTTTTTTGCAGCCTACCGTGCCGGCTGCGTGGGCTTCCAGCGCGTGCCGGTGGACGGCTCGACCAAGATGCCGGACGATCTGATGGAATCCATCGAGCCCTTTGATTTCAAGGATGCAGTGGATTTCCAGACGGCATATCTGTCCGGCTACCTTGCCGACCGTTACGACGTCAATGCCGAACAGAGCATCGGCCGCGCCAACGAGCGCGTCAGGAAGAGCACCGAGCAGGCCTTCCGCGATACCGTCCGCGGCTATTCCACCGTCACGGTGGAAAACAGCTCCATCCGGCTCAAAAACGGGAAAGCAAAATACGCTCTGTATCCCGTTTGGCTGCTCAATACCACATGGCGCGGCGAGAAATATGTCTTTGCCATGAACGGTCAGACCGGAAAGTTTGTCGGAAATCTTCCCATGGACAAGGGCGCATGGTGGCGCTGGTTTGGGATCTATACCGCCATCTTCGGCGCCGCGGTATTCCTCGTGCGCTGGCTGATGTGGCTGCTGTAAGGAGGACAAAGGACATGAAACGTAGGATCTTTGCAGTTTCCGTATTGCTTTGCTTTCTCATGCTTCTGGCGGCTCCGGCCTTTGCGCTGTCCGGCGTGAGCGCTGAGCCCCGCGTCGTGGACGACGCGAACCTGATGTCCGATTATGATAAGAGCCAGCTCGAGCTTCGCCTGCGGGAGATTTCCACGAAGCAGGAGATGGATCTCGTCGTCGTCACGGCGAATACGCTGGGCGGAAAATCGCCCATGGAATATGCCGACGACTATTACGACTATAACGGCTATACCGACGACGGCGCACTGCTGCTCGTGTCCATGGAGGACCGCGACTGGTGGATCTCCACCAAGGGCTACGGTATGCAGGCCTTTACGCTGGCGGGTATCGACTACATCGGCGAGAAGATTACGCCGGATCTCGGCGACGCGAATTACTACGACGCCTTTGTCCGCTTCGCCGAGCTTGCCGACCAGTTCATCACCGAGGCGAAGAACGGAAATGTCTATGACACCGGCAATTTGCCCAAGGAGCCGCTCTCCCTGATCTGGATCCCGATTGCCCTTCTGCTCGGCATGCTGCTCGCGCTGATTCCGATGAACATCATGAAGAGCAAGCTCAAGAGCGTGCGGCCGAAGGCGAGCGCCGCCGATTACATCCGCGACGGGAGCTTCCAGTTGAAAACAGACCGCGACATGTTCCTTTACCGCACTGTGTCTCGCACTGCGCGCCCGAAGAACAACAGCAGCTCCGGCAGCAGCAGCGGCAGCGGCTCACATACCAGCTCCTCCGGCTCCACCCACGGGGGCGGCGGCGGAAAATTCTGAATCATACATAATTGCAGCGGGCCTTGGACTTCTCCTTTCCGGCCCGCTGCTTTTTGCCGCCGCGCGAGGACGGCAAAACTTCGCATGGACTTTTCCCGCGAGCTGTGCTATGATGGAGCGCAGAAAAACAGAGCGGAGGAAATTTTATGGGCATTTTTACGGGCGTCCTGTTTGCAGCGGACTTTGACCACACGATCACCGCCATGGACGGCAGCATCCCTGAAAAAAATCTGGATGCGATCCGCGCGTTTGTCGCGGAGGGCGGCGTGTTTTCGGTCGCCAGCGGCAGAAGCGTGCCGCTGTTTCGGGAGAAGGCGCGGCTTTTGCCCATCAATGCGCCCTGCCTTTTGTATAACGGCGCGGCCTGCTATGATTACCGGGAGGAAAAATTCCTGTTCCAGTACGATATGCCGGACGACGCGCAGGAAATTCTGGACGGCCTGTGCGCGCAGTTTCCCGACGTGCGCATCGAGGTACAGACGCCGGACTCCTGCTACGCTTACGGGGACGACCCCATGCGCGATGCCTATCTGCGGCGCGTCGGTGCGAAATTTGCCTACGCCGGGGACGCGCCCGTTCCGCGTCCGTGGGTCAAGATCGTCGTCTACGGAAAGTTCTGCAGACCAGAATATGATTCCGTGGATTCCATCACGCCGGAGGACATTGCCTATTTTGACCGCATTGAGGCCGTGCTGCGTGAACTGAGCCGTGGTCGTGCGAACGTCGCGCGCTCCATGGGGCGCATCGTCGAGTGCTGGCCGCTGGGCTGCGACAAGGGAAGCAGCGCCCGTGAGCTGGCGCGGCGCATGGGCTGCACGGTGCTTGTCGGCGCGGGCGATGCGCCGAACGACCTGCCGCTGCTGAACGAGTCGGATTATGCTTTTTGCCCCGCGGACTGCGCGGCAGCGCTGCGCAGCGGGCCGTACCGCTTCGTCGCGCCCTGCGGGGAGGGCGCGATCGCCGCGGCGATGGAGGAACTGAAAAAATTGCTGTGATTCTGCCTGTTTTCGTTCGGGCATGGCGTTTTTTTGACAGAAATGCGCCATGCCCGGTCATTTTTCACAAAAAACTGTGGACTTTCCGTTCTGTGGCTGTTATAATTTATAATAGTATAGAATCATCTTTTGCACAGGGCGGAAGGAGGCAGCCGGAATTGAAAAAGCTATGCGTACTGTTTCTGTCCGGCTTGCTGCTGTTTTTCGCCGCCTGCGGGGCGAGATCCTCCGATGATGCCGTGGGCCGGTATGTCTGCATGGCGGTTTCTTCCAGCCAGACGGATCTGAGCCACGCGGATGTGTGGCTTCAACTGGAGGACGGTGGCAGTGGTGTATTCTGCCGCGGGGAGGAGACGGAGATTTCGTGGAAGCTCGACGGCGAATGCCTCACCGTCACGGACGGGACGGCGAGCTATGCGGGTATCCTCTCCGACGGCGTGCTGACCCTGACGCTGGACGGCGAGAAATACACGCTCACGCGCGCGGAGCAGCTTCCGAAGGAGCTTCCGGCGGCTGAGCTCCTGCCGGAACTTGCCAATCAGGTTTTGCAGGAGGATACGAGCCTGCAGCGCCAATGGAACGGCAACTGGTACGGCTGGTGGGAGATCCACGGCGCGACCGGCGGCTACAGCGAACTGGAAAACAGGAGAAGCGATCTGTGCGCCCGCGTGGAGATCGGCACCGATGCCTCCGGCACGGTGACGCTCTGGGACGAGGAGCACAGCGCGCAGGAGCCGCTCGGCAAGGTGAGGCTTTCTCTGGAAGCCGGCAAGGACGGCACGGACCCTGGCATTGCGACCTCGAAATCCGGCTATTTTGCCGGGGATATGCTGGAGTACGGCGACTGGGTCATTGAGCCGACGCTCTTTCCCTATGAAAATATGCTGCTCATTGAGGGCGCGCGCACGGAGTCGTCCGGCAGCTACAATTATTCCATTTTCCTGCGCCCGTGGGGGCTTCTCTGGAGCGACATTGAGTCGACAGAATCCGAGCAGCTGCCCTATCGCTATTTCGACTGGTATCTCCCGGCGCTGGAGGCCAATGCCGCCATGCCGGATACGGTGGGCGGCGCGTGGAGGGCCGGTTCACAGGGCGCGACCAACGATCCGACGGGCAAGACCGCATCGGTCAATCTGGCAGACGGCCATCTCCAGCTGGCCTATTCCACCTCGCGCTACCAGATGGAGGCCAACCGTCTGGTGTCCCTGAGCGGCGGGGCGCGGCTGGAGGCTTTCTGGTGCGCCGATGAAGAGGATGTAAGCCTGCGCAGCCGCGAACTGAACACCCGCCGGGACGAGCCTGCCTATTCCGAACAGAAATTGGAGCTGGACGGTCATCCGGCGCGGCGCGTAGAGTGGTATGACGAGAGAAATGCCTGCACCGTGGTGGAATATCTGATCGACGCCGGCAGTGTGCAGCCGGGGGCGGCTGTCTATCTGAACATTGCGCTGGACGACGCGGCGGAAACCGCCGGGATCCAGACGATCATCGGCGCGCTCCGCCTGCGCTGAAGGTCATTCCGGAATACATCCCTCCCGCCGTCGGGAACCGACGGCGGGGGATTTTGTACGCCCGCAGGCGCAGGAACGGACGTTCCGCTGCCTATAATGTGACCGCCGGCATACAACCCGGGCGCATAAAAACCCCGCCCCGGGAAGAGCCGAATAAGAAGGCTAAGAAGGTATAGATTACGCCCCGCAGACAACGTCTGCGGGGAATCCCCAGACTGTCAAAAAACCTATCCAGCCGAAAGTTTCGGAGGGAAGAATAGTGTGAAAGGGAACCGTCAGGGTTCCCTTTCGCGTTCAATAACCCGCCGCAGCGATCAAAATTGCAAAATAATACTACAAATATTGATTTTGCAATTTTGTAGGCAGCTTGTCAAAAAAGTCCAAAAAGACTTTTTTGACAAGCTGTACGCCCCGCAGACAACGTCTGCGGGGCGTACTTTTTTACATATCAAAGGGTTCCATGGACAGGACGGGATGGCCAACCTCGGTGAGGTAGTTCAGCAGCTCTTCCGGGTCCTCGGTGCAGATGGTTTCGTCCGCGATCATATCCGTGAAGCCGTCGACGTCGTACAGCTCCTTGGCAGCCGCGTCGAGCTTCTCGCGCATCTGCTCCTTGAGCTCCTTCGGCAGCCACACGATACGGCCGAGGCCGCCTTCGGCTGCGATGAACTTCTTGGAGGCGATGAAGTGCTTGCCGTGACCCATGAAGCCCGGCGTCTGCACGCCGCCGCCGGTCATGGAGGCCATCTCGGAGAAGGTCATGCCCAGAGGTGTCATGCCTGCGTGCTCACGGGAGGTGATGACAACGCCCATCGTGACAGGCTCCACACCGCAGATACATTCGAAGCAGCCGCAGGAGGTCATCGGATCCTGGAACAGGGAGTACAGCGTGACGTGCTCCAGCGCGCCGTGGGAATACTTGGCAACGGCTTCGTCGACGTCCTCGTAGGAGCCGAGGCGCTCGTCGATGCACTTTTCCTTGGTGACGACCTGGCAGGGACCCTGCGGGTCAAGCTCGTTGGTCGCCTTGGCGTCCAGCCAGGAAACGGCGCCGCACAGACCCAGACGCTCCGGAGTGACGATGCACACGTGGCTCGGAGAGAAGGCCTGGCACATGATGCAGGAGTAGAACACGGGGACGGATTCGTCGGTCATGGAGGCAAGACGCTCGTCACGCTTGTCGAAAATGACGTTCGCAGCGGCGCGCAGAGCCTTGTTCGGCTCGTCGCCGACGACGATCTTGACCTGGCACTTGTCCACGACGGTGTCAAATTCACTCTTGATCTTGGCGTAGAGGACTTCGCCGATGTGCTTGAAGCGGAAGCCCGCTTCAAAGTCCGCCTTGGAAACGCGGACGCGGATCATGTCGCGCTGGCCGGTGTGCATCAGACCCTCGACGCAGTTGAGGAACTGGTGGATCTTACGCTCAAAGACAGGCTCAAAGTCGGGCTGCATGGACTTGCCGGCGACCTCGACGGTGTAGGACAGGGAGATTTTGCTGCCGACGGGGATCTCGTCCATCTCGGGGCCTTCGACGGTGATCTTGTGATCCTCGATCTCGGAGGCGTCCTTGGTGACGACCAGCTCGAAGCAGTCCTTGCGGGAGCCGTCGACCTCGACCTGCATATCGCCCTTGCGGATGATCTCGCCCTCAAAGGCGGAGGAGTAGGACACGGGAATGTCGATGTTCGTGATCTTGAGCTTGATGCCGCGGGCTTCGATGGAGGTGTCGATCCAGTCCTTGGTGTTCTCGTAGATGATCAGGCTCTTCGGAACGGCCCACATATCGTTGGTGTCGTTCGTGATGACGGGGAAGCCCATCTTGATGGCGCCGGCGCCGCAGGCCACGGTGATGTCGGGCACGGGGGCGTAGGCGTTGACGAAGGCGTTGATGCGGTCGAAGGTGTAGCGGTGGAAGCCGTCCCAGTCGCCGGGCTGGATCGCGCCGAAGATCATCGCCGCACGGACGACGAGGGAGATGACATGGCCGACCGACCAGATCTCTTCCCCGACGGGAACGACACGGACGGGGAAGCCCATCTTGAAGTCCTTGGAAACGAGCTGCTCGATGATGCCGCCGATGAGGAAAACGAAGATGCCGCGGGACTGATAGCCCTTGACGGTTTCGACGGCCTCTTCCACAGAGGGAGCCGGCCCGATCATGACGACGAAGCCGGGAATATCGCCGGTGACGAGCGGCACGCCCAGCTCGCGCACTTCGGCGTCTGCGAAGTGGCCGTGGTAGGCGGTGCCCTCATAGGGCGTTTCGCTGCGGGCGTACTTGCAGGCCTCGATGACCTCCGCGGCGATCGCGGTGGCGACGCCGGAGGAGAAGATGGAGGCGGTGCGGTTCTCGCGGGTCATCAGGGCGCGGATGTCGGTCATCGCGGCCTTGAGCTCGCCGAGGTTGGTCACCTTCTTGCCCAGATAAGCATAGATGCAGGCAAGATAATATGCGGTAGAGGGCATTGCCATGGGGGCGCTTTCGCCCAGCTCGGCAATGACGGCGTTCAGCTCCTGCTCGGCCTTGGCGAACATTTCGTCGGAGCCGCGGAATACACGTTCAAATAATGCCATTATCGTTTCATCCTTTCAGATCGTTTCATTTATCAGTCTGGTCCAGTTTTTCCTTGATCGCGCGGATCTCAGCCAGCGCGGAGGGAGAGCAGTCATAGGGGGAAAGCCCACGGCGGTCGGCGTCAATGACCTCGGGGTTGTAGCTGATGTAGCCGAGCAGATCCTCTTCGGGGATGCGGCTTTTCAGGAACTCCCGGTCGGAGTCGTTGCGCACCTTGTTTGCCACAACGCGCACTCTCGTGATGCCGATGTCTTTTGCAAGCTGCTTGATGCGGGTGTAGGTCTGGATGGAGCGAGCGCCCGGCTCGATGACCACGATGAACTGGTCCATCATGCTTGCGGTGCCGCGGCCCAGATGCTCCAGACCGGCCTCCATGTCCATGATGACCACGTCCTCCTTACGGAACACGAGGCTCGACAGGATCGCCTTGAGCATGACGTGCTCGGGGCACACGCAGCCGCTTCCGCCGGTATCGACGGTACCCATGACCAGCAGCTTCACGCCGTTGATCTCCCTGGCCAGCTTGTCCGGCAGGTCGGAGACTTCCGGGTTCAGCTTGTAAAAGGTGTTGCTCTGGTTGGCGGCGGTGCGTTCTCTGGCAAGCTCCTTCATCTTGGAAACCGGGACGATGGCGTTGACTTCCTCTTCGGTCAACCCAAGAGCCAGACCGAGGTTCGCGTCGGGGTCGACGTCCGCGGCCAGCACCGGCCGTCCTTCGGCGGCGTAGAGCCTTGCCAGCGTGGCGGCGAAGGTGGTTTTGCCCACGCCGCCCTTGCCGGTGATCGCGACTTTCATGCTCAGATCCCCAGAGCGGCGCGCTTGGCCTCGATGGCTTCGATCATCTTGTCGCCGAGCTTTTCAATGTCGGTTTCGACGGTGAAGTTGGCCTCGACCCAGTCCTTGATGCCGTGCTCACCCTGCAGCAGAGCGGTGACCTCGGAGCTGCCCTTGGTGTAGGGATCGACGCCCAGGAAGGTGTCGATGCCGGTGGCGACGACGTAGTTGCCGATGGAAACGGCCTTCTCACTCATCCACTCCGGCGCGCAGCCGACGACGGGAACCTGAGAAATGTTGATGCCCCAGTCCTTGGCGATGTCGGAGGCGAGGATCATCATACGGGAGATGTCCACGCAGGAGCCCATGTGCAGCACGGGCGGGATGTCGACGAGCTCGCAGACGCGCTTGAGGCCCTCGCCGCAGAGCTCCTTGGCGGCCTTGTCCATGAGGCCGGCCTTGGCGGCGGCCTGCGCGGAGCAGCCGGAAACGATCAGGATAATGTCATTTTTGATGAGCTTCTTCATCAGCTCAATGTGCGCAGTGTCCGGACGGACCTTGGGGTTGTTGCAGCCGACCATGGCCACGGCGCCGCGGAGAACGCCGGACTTGACGACATCGACCAGCGGCTTGGTGGTGCCGGTGACGTCCACGTGGCTGTTCGTCACGCCGTCCAGGCAGGACTTGATGGCCTCGACGGAGTAGCCGACGGTCGCCTTGGTCTTGAGCTGCGGAATGTTGACCAGCTCCGGATCGCGGTTTTTGAAGTTCTCAATGGCGGTGCGGACGATCTTCTTTGCGTTTTCCCCGGCGCTCTCGGAGGAGAAGCGGATGAACTCGGAGTCCGGCATCTGCGCGATGGGGGAGGTGGTGATGAACTTGGTATGGAAGCACTTGGACAGGGGGCCGAGTGCCGGGAAGATGCACTGCACGTCGACGACGATGGCCTCGCAGGCGCCCGTCAGGACGACGTTCTCCTGGTTGAGGAAGTTGCCGGCCATGGGGATGCCGTGACGCATGGCGACCTCGTTGGAGGTGCAGCAGACACCGGCGATGTTGATGCCCTTGGCGCCGACGCTCTTGGCAAGCGCGATCATCTCGGGATCGTTGGCGTAGAACACAACCATTTCGGACAGGGAAGGGTCGTGGCCGTGGACGATGATGTTGACCATGTCCTTGTCCATTACGCCGATGTTCGCGGTGGTGTCCACGGGCTTCGGAGTGCCGAACAGGACATCGGAGAACTCGGTGCCCATCATGGAGCCGCCCCAGCCGTCGGACAGACCGGCACGCAGCGCCTGACGGATCAGAGCCTCGGGCAGGGAGGAGCAGCCCATATGCGTCATGTGCAGGGACTGGGAAACCTCGCGGTCGATGGCGCGCGGCTCGATCTCCGCGTCGTGCCACAGCTTCTGGGTGTGCTCCGGGGCGCGCTTCAGGAAGCGCTGCACGCCGAAGGGCTTGCCGTATTCCATCAGGCCGGTTTCGGCGACCTCGTGAGCCAGATCGAAAATATCCTTGCCCTCGGTCTCGATGCCCCACTCCTGCGCGATGCGCTTGAGCTTTTCAGGATCCTTGACGGTGTAGTTGCCGCCCTCTTTCGTGTTGTAAAGGGTGTGGCAGATCTCGCGGCCGTGGTCGGAGTGCGTTGCGGAGCCGCCTGCGGTGAAGCGCAGGTAGTTACGGCCGACGATGCCGTGGACGTCGCAGCCGCAGATACCGCGGGGCGCCTTGGGCGTGATGCGGCACGGCCCCATAGAGCAGATACGGCAGCAGGTGCCTGCTTCGCCGAAGCCGCAGTGAGGGGTCTGGTTTTTTGTACGCTGCTGCCAGCTATCGGCGCCGACCTTTTTGCCGTTTTCCAACAGCGAAGCGGTCGCTTCCTCCATCTGTTCGACGGTGATGTAGCGTTCGCGATCCATAGTAATCCTCCTGTTATCAGTTCTCAATACAAAAATAGTACGATGCCGGAAGGCACCGTCAAAGGGGTAGACGAAACCCCAAAATACCGATACAATTTTATCAATAATTACTGTGAATGTCAATGCCGGAGAAGGGAATTTTTTGCGGAAATCGCGGGGGATTGCCGGGAAAACCGTATATTTTGACGGCTAAAAACCTATCCCGGAGAGGGGGTTATTAAAAACCACCGTTTCCGGGAAATCCATCTCCGGAAACGGTGGTTTTTTCAACGCTGCTTCTGCCTGACCGGTCAAAACCCCTTGAGCTGCGCCGACAGATGCTTGGAAAGCACCGCCAGCGAAGTGGCCATATTCTCATTCTGCACCAAAATCCCCTGCGGGACATCCAGATGCACGGGGGCAAAATTCCAGATCGCCTTGATGCCGTTGGAGATCAGCAGGTTGCAGACCTCCTGCGCGTGGGCGGCGGGGACGGTGATGATGCCAATATAAATTTTCTGCTTGCTGCACATGGTTTCCAGCTCCGACAGCGGCAGGATGGGCTTGGCGCCCTCCGCTTGACCGACGAGCTGGGGGTTTGCATCGAAGGCGGCGACGATATTCAGGCCGTACTCGGAAAAGCCGCTGTAGCCCAGCAGGGCGCGGCCGAGCTTGCCTGCGCCGATCAGGACGGCGTCATTGGTGTTGTCGTAGCCGAGGAACTGTTCAATATCGGAGATCAGGCTGATGCGCTGGTAGCCGACCTTCGGACGACCGCCGTCAGAAACGAGCGCGAGATCCTTGCGCACCTGCACCTCTCCCATGGAGAGCGCCGCGGCAAGCGTCGTTGCGGAGATGTTCTCCGGCGCGTCGGCGGGGAGCGCTTTCAGATAGGCAAGATAAACCGGCAGCCGCTTCAATACGGAATTCGAAATCTTCTGTTCCATGCGCAGATACTCCTTCGTCACTTCTTTCTTTCATTATAGCAGAAAAAATCGGAGTTTGCAATTGATTTCGGCAGACAGATTCAGGGCGGCAGCTCATGATACCTGCCGCAGTAGATCGCGCCGCAGGCGCTGCATGATGCGCTTTTCCAGCCGCGAAATGTAGGACTGGGAGATGCCCATGAGGTCGGCGACCTCCTTCTGCGTTTTCTCCGGCCGCCCGCCGAGGCCGAAGCGCAGCGCGACGATGGAGCGGTCGCGCTCCGGCAGACGCGCCAGCGCCTCGCGCAGCAGCTGCTGCTCCACGTCCTCCTCCATGGGACGCATCACGGTATCGCCGTCGGTGCCGAGGACGTCCGACAGCAGCAGCTCGTTGCCGTCCCAGTCGGTGTTGATCGGCTCGTCGAGGGATACCTCGGTTTTCTGGCCGGAGATCTTGCGGATGTGCATGAGAATTTCGTTTTCGATGCAGCGCGAGGCATAGGTCGCCAGCTTGATGTTCCGGTCGGCGCGGAAGGTGCTCACGCCCTTGATCAGGCCGATCGTCCCGATGGAGATCAGGTCCTCAATGTTGATGCCGGTGTTTTCAAAGCGCCGCGCGATGTACACGACCAGCCGGAGATTGCGCTCGATGAGCTTCTGCCGGGCGGCGTCGCTCCCCGCAGCGGCCTGCGCGAGAAGCTGCTGCTCCTCCGCGCCCGACAGCGGCGGCGGCAGGATGTCGCTCCCGCCGATGTACATGACCTTGGACGGGAAGAACGCGGAAAGCAGCTGGGTGATGAAATTAAGCATAATGGATCCCTCCTGTCAGTGCTTCGTAGCCGCCGCCGTCAGACAGCGGCGACGGGGAAAAGGCCACAAGGCCGGTTTTACATTGTTTGCCGATCTCTATAGTGCAGGGCAGCGCCAGCAGCAGGCCGGAGGCCGTGCCGACGGCGCGGTAGGGGATGAGGCGGGGGTGATAGTCTTTCAGCTTCAGCGCGAGCGCTGCGGGCGATTGAAACTCCTCCGCGCGCAGATCAAAGGGCAGCAGCCCCTTCGCACTGCGCCATTCCGCGACCAGCACGCTCTCGCCGCTCACGGGGTCGCAGAGCGTGTTGCCGGTGTCGCGCAGGGCGCTCAGATGGACCCGGCGGCCGCGCAGCACCAGCGTGACGGGCACGACGCTGTCCGCGGCGTGCGTCAGGCGCGGCAGCAGCAGGCGGCAGGCGGCGTAGACCGCACCGGCGGTCAGCACCACGCTGCCGAAGGTCACGGGATAGAAAAGCGTTTCCCCGCGGATGCGCACCGTGCCGTGCTTCATCAGCTCCACGGCGTACACCGCGCCGCACAGCACAAGGCTGAGAGCGGCAAAGACGGCGGCGAGCCGCAGCGTGGATTTTTTCGCGCCGAAGGCCGCGAGCAGCATCCCTACGCCGCACAGCAGCTTGACGGGAAGACTCTGCAAAAAGCCGCAGCCGGGCAGATATACCGCCACGGCGTAGGCCGCGCCCGCGCCGGCGGCGAGGAGGAGCCGCCGGCGCCGGACGGCTGAGGCGCCGAGCCGTGCCGTCCCCCGCAGCAGGAGGTAGTTGACGCAGAGATTCAGCACAAAAACCTGATCGAGATACACCCGCATCTGCCCGTCCTCCCTTCGTCCGTGGACAAATTATAGAGCCTGACCATGGAAAAAACAGGTCGCAATCCCACCCTGAGATCACGGCCTGTTTTGTTGAAATCCTGTATGATTCGCGGGACTTTTCCGGGGAAATCCCATTTCCCGCCCGGCTTTTCGGAAGAAAATCCAAAGGCGCTGTCGAAGACTTTTTTCAGCTTTCGTCTCGCTCGATTTTTTTGATGTTATGCTCGGCCTTGCTCCGCGGGAGCATCACCTCGTGCCCGCAGCCTTCGCAGCGCAGACGGAAGTCCGCCCCGGTGCGCAGGACGCGCCAGCGGGCGCTGCCGCAGGGATGCGGCTTCTTCATGACCAGAATGTCGTTCAGCCGGACGTCCATGGCTCACTCCCCCTTGATCTCGTCCCAGTAGCGCTTGGCGGCCTGCTCGATCTTGTTGTCGCCATAGTGGTAATACTTCGCGTCCTTGATGAGGTCGGGCAGGTACTGCTGCTTCACCCAGTGGTTCGGATAGCTGTGCGGATAGAGGTAGCCCTGCTCGCGCTCCTGCCCGGCGCTGTCGGCGTGGACGTTCTGAAGCTCCCGCGGGAACACGCCGATCTTTCCGGCGCGCACGTCCTTCAGCGCAGCGTCAATGGCCAGATAGCCGGAGTTGGACTTCGGCGCAGTGGCGAGGAAAATCACGGCGTCCGCCAGCGGCAGACGCGCCTCCGGCATCCCGAGCTGCAGGGCGCTGTCCACGCAGGCCTTGACGATGGGAATGGCCATAGGATAGGCAAGGCCGATATCCTCGCAGGCTGAGCACAGGATGCGGCGGCAGCAGGAGGGAAGATCGCCCACCTCCAGAAAGCGCGCCAGATAATGGATGGCGGCATCCGGGTCGGAGCCGCGGATGGACTTCATCAGCGCCGACAGGCAGTCGTAGTGGTTGTCGCCCTCGCGGTCATAGCGCATGGCAGAGCGCTGGGTGACGGCTTTGGCGTCGTCCATAGAGATCTGAAGCGTTTCGTCGCCGGGATGCGCCGCGATGAACAGTGCCTCCACGGCGTTGATCGCCTTGCGTACGTCGCCGCCGCAGGAGGTGGCGATGTGGCGGTAAGCGCCCTCCTCCGCCGTGACGCGCAGGCCGGTCTTTTCCGCCATGTAGTTCACCGCGCGGAGGACGGCCTTTTCCACGTCGTCCGGCGTGACGGCCTTGAATTCAAAGACCGTGCAGCGACTCAGGATCGCGTTGAAAATATAGAAATAGGGATTCTCCGTCGTGGAGGCGATCAGCGTGATCTTGCCGTTTTCGATATGCTCCAGCAGGGACTGCTGCTGCTTTTTGTTGAAGGACTGGATTTCGTCGAGGTACAGCAGCACGCCGTTGGGCGCGAGAAAGGTGTCGAGCTGCCCGACGATCTCCTTGATGTCCGCAGTGGAGGCGGTGGTCGCGTTGAGCTTGTAGAGCGTGCGCTGCGTGGCGTTTGCGATGATGTTCGCGACGGTTGTCTTGCCGGTGCCGCTCGGCCCGTAGAAGATCAGGTTCGGTACCTTGCCGGATTCGATCATGCGGCGCAGCATTTTGCCCTCGCCCAGAATTTCCTCCTGCCCGACCACGTCGTCCAACGTCCGCGGCCGCAGCTCGTCCGCCAATGGCTGATACATCCAAACACCCCGTTTCGATAGATTGTTTTTATTGTAGCACGTTTGTTTGCAAAAAGCAATGCAAAATCGAGGTTCCTTTTTTGCCGTTTCCTGTGATATAATGTCGGCAGGAGGGGAGTATTTATGGAACCTGTTCAGCAGATCATTGAAATTCTGAAGGAGCGCTATCCGGATGCCGTCTGCGCGCTGGGCTATGCGAAGGACTACCAGCTCATGATCGCGGTGCGGCTGTCGGCGCAGTGCACCGACGCGCGGGTCAATCTCGTGACGCCGGCGCTGTTTGAGCGATTCCCGACGCTGGAGAGCTTTGCCGAGGCGACCCCGGAGGAGGTCGAGCCCTACGTGCGCTCCTGCGGATTTTATAAGCATAAGGCGCGCGACATCGTGCTGGCCTGCCGGATGCTGCGCGACGAGTACGGCGGCAAGGTGCCGGACACGATGCAGGAGCTTCTGCGCATCCCCGGCGTGGGGCGCAAGACGGCCAATCTCCTGCTGGGCGACCTCTATGGCCAGCCAGCGGTCGTCTGCGACACGCACTGCATCCGCATTGCCAACCGCCTCGGCCTTGCGCACGGCAAGGAGCCGGAGAAGGTCGAGCAGCAGCTCCGCGCCATTCTGCCGCCGGAGGAAAGCTCGGATTTCTGCCATCGCATCGTGCTGTTCGGGCGCGATACCTGTACCGCGCGGAATCCTGCCTGCGGCGATTGCCCCCTGCGCCCGTTCTGCAAGGAGTTCCACGGGGAGTAAAGGGACGAAATTCTGAACCGTTGCGTAGGGCGCGGGTGTTTTTTCAATTGTCCCTACGGGTACGGCCATAAAGAAACAGGGCGGCTGGTCGCCGCCCTGATTCTTATAGAAGCTCCTGATCATAAATCGCGCGGACGCCGCCGATGAACTTCGGACGGGTGCGCGCGGCCAGAAGGATCGCGCTTCCGATATGATCCATGCCCAGACGCAGCGGGACGGCAACCTCCTTCAGGTGCATCCCGATGAGCGTCCCGCCGATGTCCAGCCCGGCGTCCGCACGGATGTGTTCGACCGCGACGGGATCGGAGAAGGCGTGATAGGCGGCCGTTGCGAAGGAGCCGCCCGCCTTGGGCTGCGGCACGACATTGACGATGTCCATACCGGGGACCGCCGCGCGCTCCGTGATCAGCGCGCGGTTCAGATGCTCGCAGCACTGCGCCGCGAGGAAGATCCCGCGGGACTTCAACTCCGTGTAAATCGCGTCAAAAACGACGTTTGCCACTTCGGGACGGGAGTCCGAGCCGATGCGGCTGCCGCAGATCTCACTGGTGGAGCAGCCGACGACCACGAGCTGCCCCTCGTGCAGTTTTGCTTTTTCACACAGCAGCGCGGCGGCCTGCGCTGCCTGCTGCCGCAGCTCGTCAAGCATGGAGGACGCCTCCCCGCAGCTTCTGCATCAGGTGCGCCTTTTCCAGCAGCACGCACAGGGCAATCACGGCCGCGAAGCCAACGCCCGCCTGCGGCAGGTTGGTCAGCAGCAGACTGCTGAGCGCGGAAGCCGGCGCGTACAGGAACGCCTCAAAGGTGAAGTAGCCGGCCATCATGACGACCTCGCCGCACAGGGCGCCGAGGATCTCGCCGGTGATGTTGCGGCCGCGCTTTTCCATCACGCGGAAGAGCAGACCGCCGAGGATGGCCATCAGCGCCTTGATCACGAGGGTCGCGGGCGCGTACATGGGATAGCTGATCAGGTCGGCGATCATGGAGCCGACGCCGCCGGCGAAACCGCCGAGCCACGGGCCGAGCACGAATGCGCCCAGCATAACGAAGCAGTCGCCCAGATTGAAGTAGCCGTTCGTGGGCGACGGGATCTGGATGACGAGCGTCGCGACGCAGGACAGCGCGGTAAACAGCGCGGTCAGAACCAACCGGCGCAGGGTGAGCTTTTTCATAGTTATCTCCTCTTTTTTCAATGGTTACTGCATTATAGCACAGTCTGCGGGCGTTTGCAAGGGAAGTGCGGGAAACCGACCGTTTTACTGGGGAAAGAGGCTGCTTTTACCGGTGGCCTGCTGCCGGCGAAAAGGGAAATTATATTTTTTCTGTTTCGATGCAAAAAACTGTTTGATTTGATGCAATGTAGTGATAAGATAGAAACCAACAGGAGGGGTGAAGCCATGACACAGGTTCCTTACAGAAGAAGACGGCGAACCAGACGCAGAAAAAAAACCATGCCGCCCTTGGCGTATCTTTTGCTCCTGCTTGCGGCGGTCGCGGTGGTGCTGCTGATCGTCATTGCGGCAGCGGGCGGTTCGTCGGAGGAGCCGGAAGCGACGCAGCCGTCCTCGGTAGCGCCGAGCGAGGAACCAAGCGTGGAAACAAAGCCCATCCCGGCGGGCTGGGTGCAGATCGACCCGTCTGTGCTGGACGGCAGCGTGGGCGACCTTGCGCTGGTCAACGCGCAGTACGGCATCGAGCCGGATGCCGCTCTGACCGATGTTTTCTCCCATAAGACGAACAGCTACTATGTCAAGGACACGGAGCTCTCGGTGGACAAGCGCGTCATGCAGCCGCTCAACGACTGGATGGACGCCTTTGAGAAGGCGACCGGACTGAATAATATCAATATCGTTGCGGGCTTCCGCACGAAGGAGTACCAGCAGAAGCTCTATGACAATTCCGTGGCGAACAAGGGTGCGGTCTATGCCCAGCAGTACATCGCCCAGCCGGGGCACAGCGAGCACCACACGGGGCTTGCTATCGACCTCGATACCTACTTCCCGGATACGGGCGCAAGCGGCGGCTTTGACGGCGCGGACAAATATGCCTGGGCCGTGGAGCACGCGTGGGAGTTCGGCTTCGTGCGCCGCTACCCGGAATACAAGGCGCAGATCACGGGCATTTCCTACGAACCGTGGCATTTCCGTTATGTCGGCGTGGTTCATGCCTACACAATGCAGAAGGAGAATCTCTGTCTGGAGGAATACATCGCGCTGCTGCATGAGCACACCTTTGACGGCGAGCACCTGACCGTACAGTGTCAGGGGAGCACCTATGAGATCTATTCCTGCCCGGAAGATCGCGTCGTGGTGCCGCAGAGCAGGGAATATACCATTTGCAGCGACAATACGGGAAATTACATCGTGACGGTCGGCGGAAAATAAGACGCGGGAGTTTGGGATTTCATCCGCACCCTACACGCCGGCTCAAAATCTCAACTGCACCCTACGTGTTGGTTCAAAATTTCGGTTGCACCCGTAGGGAACGGCCTTGGCTGTTCCGCGTGCAGGCACCCGCGATAATGAGAATGTCAGCAACGGCGCCCCTGAGAAACAAACGACCGCCGCATCGGGTTTCCGATGCGGCGGTTTGCATACTTCAATTACTTTTCCTTCGCGTATGCCACGACGATGCGGCGATGCGGCTCGGTGCCGGTGGAGAAGGTGGTGACCTCCGGATAATCCTGAAGCGCTGCGTGGATGACGTGGCGCTCATAGGCGTTCATCGGCTCAAGCGTGAAATTGCGGTGATACTTGACCGCCTTGCCGGCCATCTTCCGCGCGAGCTGGCGCAGGGCTTCCTCCCGCTTCTGGCGGTAGGCGCCGGCGTCCACGCTGATGCGCACGCGCTTGGCGGCATCATGGTTGATGGCATAGCTGGTCAGGTACTGGATGGCGTCGAGGGTATCTCCGCGGCGGCCGATCAGCATCCCGACATCCTCGCCCACGAGGTCGGCGCGGCAGGTTTCCTCGTCGATCATATAGGCGTGCGGGACGGCGTTGGAGCCCATGTGTTGGAGCAGACCCGTCAGGAACTGCTCCACGCGCTCCTGCAGGGAGCCGGCGGGCGCGGGCTCATAGACTCTCTGCGGCGCGGCGGGAACGGGAGTCTCCTGCGGCTTTTCCGCGCGCTGCGGACGCTCGGGGCGCTCCGGCTTTTCCGTCCGCTCCGGACGGCACTGACGCGGCTCCTCGCGGCGGCGCTGGGGCTTGGCCTGCTGCTCCGGCTCGATCTTCTTGCCGGGGCGGGAGATGATGGTGCTGGTCGGCTCCGGGCGCTCCTTCGGCTTGGAGCGGGAGGCGGAGGACAGCGCGGTCAGAGGCGCTTCGGGGGAGGCCTCCTCCGGGGCCTCGTAGGTGACCTTCACCTTCGCGGGGGAAGCGCCGATGCCGAGAAAGCCGGACTTTGCATTTTCCAGCACCTCGACGGAAACGTTGTCCCGGTCCAGCTTCAGTTCCTTCAGCGCCGCTGCCACGGCAAGATCAATGGTCTTGCCGGTTGTGACGATAAATTTTTCCATACTTACTCCTTCTCTTGCTGCTCACCGGAATAGTGCTCCGGGGAGTAGGCACGGCCGCGGCGATAGGGACGGCTTGCGTCCGCGCCCTCAGCTTCCGGAGATTCCGGAATGTCGCCCTGTTCGGCGAGCCTGCGGGACTCGTACTCCTTCGCGACCTTTTCACGCTCCTGTTTTTCGCGGAGCTGCTGCTTTTTCTTGCTGGTGTTTTCGGTGATGCCGTCGGGGTTGGCGGCGCGGCGGGCAGCGCGGATGCGCTCCTTTTCTGCCTCTTCTGCGGCGCGTTCGGCGGCCTTCTGACGCTTGACCTCGTCCTCGGCGTCATAGACCTTGCGGTAATGCTTGGTGAGGAACACGTCCTGCACGATGCCGAAGGCGGACTGCGCCAGCCAGTACACCGACAGGCCGAGCGGCCACATGAAGCCGAACCAAACGGACATGAGCGGCATGAGCAGATTCATGACCTTGTTGGTCTGCTGGGTGGCGGCGGTCGCGTCGGACTTCTCGCCGTTTTCGTCGCGGACGACGGTGTTGTTCATTTTCTGACTGACGAACATGGTCAGCCAGCTCAGTGCGCCGGAGAGCACGGGCAGCAGGAAGCCGCCGACCTCGTTCCAGCTCTTGGCCTGCCAGATCTTCCAGCTCGGAACCTGACCGAGGTCGATGCCGAGGAAGGAGAAATTCAGGGATTCGGCGGTCTCCGGAACGATCCCGGCGCCCATGACCTGAATGTTCTTGGCATAGTCGTACTGCCAGTAGGCGCTGAGCTTTTTGCCCTCGCCGAGGGCGGCGGTCGCTTTTTCGGACAGCTTGGTGATGACATCCTCGTCAAGGTGCATCAGGTACTTCAGCGGCTCACGGATGACCGTGTACAGCGGAAGCAGGAACAGCAGCGGCAGGAAGGACCACAGGCAGCCGCCGAACATGCTGACGCCCTCTTCCTTATAAAGGGCCATCTGCTCCTGCTGGAGCTTCTGCTTGTCGTCGCCGCAGGCGATCTCCAGCTGCTTGAGCTGGGGCTGCAGGCGGGACATCTTCATCATGCTCTTCTTGCTCTTGGCGGAGAAGGGCAGAAGGATCAGCTTGACGATCAGGGAAAACAGAATGAGCGACAGGCCATAGTTGGCTGTAAACTTATAAAGGTACTCCAACAGATAGCCAAAGGGGATGCGGATAAATTCCATTGAATTCCTCCTGGAACGCCGCTTGCGCGGCCGGATGGGGAAGCCGCCGGGGCGGCAGACGGACGATCACGGCACGGGATCGTAGAAGTCGCCGTGATTGAAGGGATTGCACCGCAGAAGTCGCTTGAAGGTCAGCCAGGAACCCTTGGCTGCGCCGTATTTTTCGATGGCCTTGATGCCGTATTCCGAGCAGGTGGGGATGAACCGGCATTTGCCCGGAAAGGCCGGGGAAATGTACTTCCGGTAAAAACGGATGAGCGCGAGCAGGAAGCGCTTCATTTCTGCGCCTCCAGAAGGCCGAGCTTGTCCGCCAGAGAGAGATAGTCCTTTTCCAGTTCGGCATACTCGGCGGTCACGGCGCGGCTGCGCGCCACGACGACGATGTCAAAGCCGGTGCGGAAACGGCCCTCGTTCAGGCGGTAGATCTCGCGCAGACGGCGGCGGATGCGGTTGCGGACCACGGCGTGGCCCAGCTTGGCGCTGACCGTCAGCCCCACCCGGTTTTTCCGGGAGCGGTTGCGGCCGCAGTACATCACAAGGCAGCGGTTGGCCGCGCTTGCGCCGCGGTGATACAGCCGCCGGAAGCTCGCGTTACCTTTTAGAGAAATGGTGTGCAGCATGGTCGGGAACCTCGAAAAAAACAGGGCGAACAGCGATACTGTTCGCCCCTTCATTCAAGCAGTGTGGTGCAGCCACGGATCCTTAGGCGGACAGGACAGCTCTGCCTTTTGCACGGCGACGGGCAAGAACCTTGCGGCCGTTGGCGGTTGCCATTCTTTTGCGGAAACCATGGACCTTTGCGCGATGACGCTTTCTGGGCTGATAGGTACGCAGCATTTGGTTACACCTCCTGTAAGATTATGCTCAACAGTCGAATCGACCGCAGCAATCAAAGTAGTTTCGCACGACATGGTCATGCAAATGGTATTATATCGCAAAAAACATAGGGAAGTCAACTAAAAAATGCAGATCGGCCGGTTTTTTTCAAAACTTGTGTCCGTATGGTGGAATTCCCACAAGATATGGGATGTTTTGAACAAGAATTTTGTATTTCCCCGCCAAAAAGGGGAGAGTACGCGGAAATACGCAAAAAAAGGTTGAAATTCCTGCGGTCTGTGATATAATATCCCACGGAGATTTACACAAAAAGGAGTGTTTTTTATGCCTCTGGTTACTTCAACCGAAATGTTCAAGAAGGCTTACGACGGCGGCTACGCCATCGGCGCTTTCAACGTCAACAACATGGAGATCGTGCAGGGCATCACCGAGGCCTGCCAGGAAGAAAAGGCGCCTGTCATTCTGCAGGTGTCCAAGGGCGCGCGCGCTTATGCCAACCACACCTATCTGGTCAAGCTGGTCGAGGCCGCCGTTGCCTGCTGCCCCGACATCCCCATCGTCCTGCATCTGGACCATGGCCCCGACTTTGAGACCTGCAAGGCCTGCATCGACGGCGGCTTTACCTCCGTCATGATCGACGCCTCCTCCAAGCCCTTTGCGGAGAACATCGAGAGCACCCGCAAGGTCGTCGAGTATGCCCATGACCACGGCGTGGTCGTCGAGGCAGAGCTCGGCACGCTGGCCGGCATCGAGGACGAAGTCAAGGTCGCGGCGCACGCTGCCTCCTACACCCGTCCGGAAGAGGTCGAGGAATTCGTCTCCAAGACCGGCTGCGACTCTCTGGCCATCGCCATCGGCACCAGCCACGGCGCTTACAAGTTCACGGCTGAGCAGTGCACCCGCAATGAAAAGGGCATCCTCGTGCCGCCTCCCCTCCGCTTCGACGTTCTGGAAGAGGTCTCCCGCCGCCTGCCCGGCTTCCCCATTGTGCTGCACGGCTCCTCCTCCGTCCCGCAGGAATATGTCAAGATGATCAACGAGAACGGCGGCAAGATGCCCGATGCAGTCGGCATCCCCGAAGAGCAGCTGCGCCATGCGGCAGAGCTGTCCGTCTGCAAGATCAACATCGACTCCGACCTGCGTCTTGCCATGACCGGCACCATCCGCAAGTTCTTCAACGAGCATCCCGACAAGTTTGACCCGCGCGAGTACCTGAAGCCCGCCCGTGCCAACATCAAGGAGCTTGTCCGCCACAAGCTGGTCGACGTCCTCGGCTGCGCCGGCAAGGCATAAGCAAAGCATCAACAGCAAACAAGGCCCCGGCTGCAATAGACGGGTGTCCGTAAAACAGTTAATCCTCCGTATGGCTTAGACCATGCGGAG
>OKSD01000435.1_pt1 | contig 45671 bp, 37 predicted proteins | sample 1601221 | NCBI WGS metagenome assembly OKSD01 (sample SAMEA3541550, study PRJEB24748) | human gut metagenome | biome: human gut; feature: human-associated habitat; material: faeces | place: China | collected 2012
TCGATAACCAGCTGCGTGGACGTGCCGGGCGTCAGGGTGACCCGGGTGAATCAAGATTCTATATTTCACTTGAAGATGATCTTATGCGTTTGTTTGGACAGGAACGTCTTATGAATGTATTTAACAAGCTCGGTGTCGGTGAAGACGAACAGATTGAGCATAAGATGTTAAGTAATGCAATTGAGAGTGCACAGAAAAAGATAGAGACTAATAACTATGGTATAAGAAGCCATCTTCTTGAGTATGACCAGGTAATGAACGAACAGCGTGAAATCATCTATGCAGAAAGAAACAGAGTTCTCAATGGTGAGAGCATGCGTAATTCAGTTCTCAAGATGATTACAGATTTTGTTGAAAGTGTTGTAAACTGCTGTATCAATGATGATAAAGATGCAAAAGAGTGGGATTATAAAGAAATCAACGAACTTCTTCTTCCAACGATACCTCTTGCACCGGTTGAATACAATGATACAATAAAGAATAAAAATGAGCTTCTTCACAGTCTGAAAGAGCAGGCAGTAAAGTTTTATGAAGATAAAGAAGCATTATTTACAGAACCAGAACAGATAAGAGAGATTGAGCGTGTAGTTCTTCTTAAAGTTATCGACCGTAAGTGGATGGATCACATTGATGATATGGATCAGTTAAAGCAGGGTATCGGACTTCAGGCATATGGTCAGAAGGATCCTGTAATCCAGTACAAGATGATGGGATACGACATGTTTGATACAATGACACAGGGAATTACTGAAGACACAGTAAGACTTCTTATGCATATTCAGGTTGAACAGAAAGTTGAACGTGAACAGGTTGCCAAAGTAACAGGCACTAACAAGGATGATGGTCCGTCTGTAAAAGGTCCTGTAAAACGAGTAGAAAAGAAGATATATCCGAATGATCCTTGTCCATGTGGAAGTGGAAAGAAATATAAAAACTGTTGCGGAAGACAGGCATAATCGGAAAAAAGGAGTAATTGTGGTAGAATTAGACCAGTTCAGATATAAGATTTCGGGATTTGAAAAGCCAATGGAACAGATAAAAAAGTCATTGGATTTAGAAAATAAAAAGAAAAGAATAGAAGAACTAGAAGCTGATATGGAGGCTCCTGGCTTTTGGGATAATACAGAAAAGTCACAGCATGCCATGAAAGAATTAAAAACGCTCAAAAGCTCATTTGAAAAATACAATGAGCTTGAGCAAGGGCTTGAGGATGCCAAAACACTCATAGAGATGGCAGATGAAGAAAATGATGCTTCTCTTATTCCGGAAGTTGAGAATGAAATTAATTCATTTGAAGAAAAACTTGAAAATTTAAGGATTGAAACACTTCTCTCAGGTGAGTATGACAAAGATAATGCTATCCTTACATTGCATGCAGGAGCAGGCGGAACAGAGGCCTGCGACTGGTGTCAGATGCTTTTCAGAATGTATACAAGATGGGCAGAGGCTAACGGATATACAACACAGACTCTTGATTATCTTGAAGGTGAGGAAGCCGGAATTAAGTCTGTTACAATAGAAGTTTCCGGAGATAATGCTTATGGACATTTAAAATCAGAGCATGGTGTACATAGACTTGTAAGAATTTCACCATTTAATGCAGCAGGAAAAAGACAGACATCGTTTGTATCATGTGATGTAATGCCTGATATTGATGAAGATGTTGATATTGAGATTAATGATGATGATTTAAGAATAGATACTTATCGTTCGAGCGGTGCCGGTGGACAGCATATTAACAAGACATCATCTGCAATCAGAATTACACATATTCCGACAGGAATAGTAGTTCAGTGTCAGAATGAACGTTCACAGCACCAGAATAAGGATAAAGCTATGCAGATGCTTAAAGCAAAGCTGTATCTTATGAAACAGCAGGAAAATGCTGAAAAAACATCAGATATCAGAGGTGATGTCAAGGATATTAATTTTGGTAATCAGATACGAAGCTACGTTTTGCAGCCATATACAATGGTAAAAGACCATAGAACAAACAAAGATATAGGCAATGCGCAAAGCGTTCTTGACGGAAATATTAATCCTTTTATTAATGCATATCTTAATTGGGTTAATACAGGTAAAAAAGCAGATTAAAAATATAATGTATATACAAAAGCATGATAAGGAGGTATTTTATGTCAGATTACATTAAACCTGTAGTGTTTAAAGTCGGTAACGAAATGTATGGTGTAGACATTAATCTTGTACAGTCAATAGAACGAGAGATTCAGGTTGTTCCGGTTCCAAATTCAATGCCGTATATTAAAGGCATTGTAAATTTAAGGAGTGAGGTGATACCTGTATACAGTCTCAAAAAGAAATTTGGACTTGTTGATAATGGTGTGAGCGAAAATACAATTATTATTGATACAAAAAATGTTAAACTTGCACTTGAGGTTGATGAGGTAGTTGAGATAGGCGATATTGAACCTGAAAATATTGTTCCTATGCCGGAGATTGCTCTTAATGCACAGACACAATATATGCCTCGTGTTGCCAATGTTGATGGTCATCTTATAATTCTTCTTGATGTTACAGAACTTTTAAGTGAGGAAGAGGAAGCTGTTGTAAAGCAGATGGCAGAAGATATGAAGTAATCAGCTAATATCACAGGATGGTGATTAACATGGAAAATTCAGGTAAAATAGAAAGGTCAGCGGGAATACTTATGCATATAAGCAGCCTCCCGTCGCCATTTGGTATAGGAACATTCGGAAAAACAGCGTATGAATTTGTGGATTTTGTTGCACAGGCAAGACACAGATACTGGCAGGTGCTTCCGCTTGGACCAACTACATACGGAGACAGCCCGTATCAGTCATATTCTGCTTTTGCAGGAAATCCATATTTTGTGGATCTTGAGATGTTGACTGATGACGGAATATTAGACAGAAATATATATGAAGATATAGACTGGGGCAGCGGCGATTATGTGGATTACGAAAAAGTCTACAATAACAGGTTCACTGTTTTGCATGAAGCATACAAAAATTATAGACAGAAACTCAGTGAAAGCCGTGTAAAACTTGCTGCCGGACTTCCGGAATATAAGAAGTTTGATAATTTTAATAAAGCAAATGCATACTGGCTTGATGACTATGCACTTTTTATGGCTCTCAAATGGCATTTTAACCAGAAGTCATGGCAGGACTGGGATGAAGATATTAAGTTCCGGACACAGAAGGGCATGCAGAAGTATAAAGAGCTGCTTGCAGACGAAATCGGATTCTGGAAGTTTGTCCAGTATGAATTTGATAAACAGTGGAAAAAACTCAAAGAATATGCCAATGAAAATAATGTAGATATAATAGGAGATATTCCTATTTATATGGGGCTTGATAGTTCAGATGTGTGGGCGGATGCAGGTGAATTTCTGCTGGATGAGAATCTTACGCCTGTTAAAGTTGCAGGGGTTCCGCCTGATGCTTTTTCTGAACTTGGACAGAAATGGGGAAATCCTCTTTACGACTGGAATAAGATGGAAGCTAACGGATTCAGGTGGTGGAGAGCCAGAATGGCACATTCTGCTGAATTATATGATGTTATAAGAATTGATCATTTTATAGGAATAGTAAAATATTATACAATTCCGGCTGACATGCCTGATGCAAGGCAAGGTTCATATGAGCAGGGACCGGGACAGAAACTTCTTGATGTTATCAATGAAGCTATCGGTGATAAAAAAATTATTGCAGAAGATCTAGGAGTATCACTTCCAGAGGTTGATGTGATTTTAAGAGAAAACAATTATCCTTCAATGAAAGTCCTTGAGTTTGCATTTGGCGGCGACAGAAAAAATCCGCATCTTCCATATAATTACAGTGATAACTGCGTAGTGTATGGCGGAACACATGACAATGAAACACTTATGGGATATTTTACCGGACACAATGAGTGGGAGCTTGGCTATGCTTTTGATTATCTTGATACAAGAGACAGGGCAAGGATGGTAGATAACGTATTCCGTGCAGCATATTCAAGTGTTGCATGTCTTGCAATATTTACAGTTCAGGATATTTTAAAGCTTGGAAATGAGGCACGAATGAATATGCCTTCAAGCTTTGGAAATAACTGGAAATGGAGAATGAGAGCAGGGTCACTTAATAATGACCGTCTTAATGAGATGAGATATCTGGCAAGTGTATTTGGAAGAGAATCATAATAATTAATATAAAGACACATAATCTGAGAATGCGGTATCCGGCTATACTGTACAATCAGGTTATGTGTCTTTTTTTCTAAAAATCACATATAAGGTTGCATTGTTATAAATAATATGATAAGATTCTTTCTGTGAAAAACACATGTGTTTCACACACGAACAACAAAACACATGTGTCTTTTGTAGGAAGACATCCTGTGAATTATGACTGATGTCAGAAAGGTATGAGGATATGACTGAGGACAGTAAATATTACGTTGTCAAACAGAAGGCACTGCCGGAAGTTCTGCTCAAAGTTGCACAGGTCAACAAAATAATTGAGACAAAGAGAATGTCTATAGCTGAAGCTACTGAATCGGTTGGAATCAGCAGAAGTTCTTATTATAAATATAAAGACGATATTTTTCCTTTTAGAGATAATGTGAAAGGCAAGACAATAACATTTGTATTATCAATGGATGATGAGCCGGGAATTCTGTCGGTTGTATTAAAGACAATTGCAGAATATAAAGCTAATCTTCTTACTATACATCAGACAATACCTGTAAATGGTGTTGCCTCGCTGACGTTAAGTGTTGACATACTTCCGACAACGGGAGATTCAGCAAAGATGATAGAGCAGATAGAACAGCTTTCAGGTGTCAGATATTTGAAAATTTTAAGCAGAGAGTAATCGCCAAGATGAAATAAATAATGAGAAAGAGGAAATTAAGATGGCTAAAATTGCAGTTTTAGGTTATGGAACAGTTGGTTCCGGAGTAGTTGAAGTATTAGAGACAAACAAAGACTCTATTACAAAAAGAGCAGGAAGAGAAATTGAAGTAAAGAGTGTTCTCGATTTGAGAGATTTCCCGGGTGATCCGATTCAGGAAAAAATAGTACATGATGTGGACGTTATCATCAACGACCCTGAAATAGAAGTAGTTGTTGAAGTTATGGGCGGTGTTGAGCCGGCATTTACATTTGTAAAGAGAGCACTTGAGGCAGGAAAGAGCGTGTGTACATCAAACAAGGCACTCGTTGCTGCACATGGACCTGAACTTCTTGAGATGGCAAAGAAAAGAAATCTTAACTTTATGTTTGAGGCATCAGTTGGCGGCGGTATTCCTATTATAAGACCATTAAACCAGTCTCTTACAGCGGATGAGATTACAAAAATAACAGGAATTCTTAATGGAACAACAAACTATATCCTTACAAAGATGGATAAAGAAGGCAGTACATACGAAGAAACATTAAAAGAAGCACAGGAACTTGGTTATGCCGAGAGAAATCCTGAAGCTGACGTTGAAGGTTTTGATGCCTGCCGTAAAATTGCAATTCTTACATCGCTTGCATATGGCTCAACAGTAAAATTTGAAGAAATCCGTACAGAGGGAATTACAAAAATCACAACAAAAGATTTCAAGTATGCAGAAAAACTTGGCTATGTAGTAAAGCTTCTTGCTACAAGCTGCAAAGAAAATGACAAAGTATATGCTATAACAGCACCATTTATGATTAATTCAACACATCCGTTATACAATGTAAATGATGTGTTAAACGGAATATATATTCATGGTAATGTTATCGGCAATGTAATGTTTTTTGGTGCCGGAGCAGGAAAACTTCCTACGGCAAGTGCCGTTGTAGCTGACGTTGTAGACTGTGTAAAGCATAAAGGCAAGAATGTCATGACAGTATGGAGCGTAGAGAAACTTGAACTTGGTGATGCAGATGATGAAGTAAGAAAATTCTTTGTCAGAGTAAAAGGTAATGTCTCAGATTTATCAGCAGTAAATGCAGCATTTGGAAATGTGCAGACTGTTACTGTAGATGGAATAGACGGAGAGTTTGGATTCATTACAGAGCCTATGTCAGAAAGAGCATTTGCTGAAGCAGCAAAAAAGATAGATATGATTCATAGAATAAGAATCGATGAGACTACAATTTAATTGTCAGACTGATTAACTGTAATTTATGGTTTGTATAAAAATTATCGTCAGTGCATATACTTGCACGGGAAAGGAAGAAAAATGAAATATTTAATTATTCTTGGCGATGGAATGGCAGATAAGGATATTCCTGAACTTGGAGGAAAAACACCGCTTGAGTATGCGGATACACCGACAATGGATAAGTATTCAAAGATGTCAGAGATAGGAATGGTACATACAATACCTGATGGAATGGCACCGGGAAGCGATACAGCTAATTTATCAGTTCTTGGCTATAATCCAAGGGATTATTACACAGGACGTTCACCGCTTGAAGCATTAAGCATCGGTGTTGACATGAAGACAACAGATGTTGCGTTAAGATGTAATATAGTTACAGTTTCAACAGATGAGCTTCCATATGAAGAAAAGACAATTATTGACCACAGCTCAAGCGAAATTTCAACAGAAGATGCGGCTGTTCTTCTTGAGGCAGTAAGAAAAGAGCTTGAAAATGATATATACAAGTTTTATGTGGGAACAAGTTACAGACATCTTACAATATGGGATAAAGGCGAAGTTGTAGACCTTACTCCTCCGCATGATGTACTTGGACAGAAAATAGGACAGTATCTTCCAAAAGATGATAAATTAAGAGAGATGATGAAGAAAAGCTATGATATTTTAAGCAATCATCCAATTAATGTTGAGAGAATGAAAAGGGGACTTAATCCTGCTAATTCGCTCTGGTTCTGGGGTGCGGGCACAAGACCGATGCTCACATCATTTGAAGAAAAGACAGGTCATAAAGGTGCGATGATTTCCGCTGTAGATCTTCTTAAAGGAATTGCAGTCGGTGCCGGCATGAAAGTTATAGAAGTAGAGGGGGCAAACGGCGGTCTTGATACTAATTATGAGGGCAAGGCTGACGCGGCAGTTGATGTGCTTTTAAACGGAGGATGTGATTTTGCATATATTCATCTTGAGGCACCTGACGAAATGGGTCATCAGGGAAGTTATGAACGCAAAGTAAAAGCAATTGAAAACCTTGATAAGAGAATCATAAAACGTGTTGTAGAAAAGATGGAAGCAGCAGGAGAAGATTTCAGGATGTTAGTTCTTCCGGATCATCCTACACCGGTGGCTATAAGAACACATGTCTCTGACCCTGTTCCATATATGTTATATGACAGCACAGACAAAAAGAATAATACATGGTCATATAATGAAAAAGATGGCGAGGCAAGTGGAAATTATATTGCTGAGGGTCATACAATAATAAACAGATTGTTTGAAAAATAGTTGCATAAGAAAAATAAAAAGAAGATGGAAAGGTAATAATAACAATGATTAAAGTTGTAAAATTTGGCGGAAGCTCACTCGCCAGTGCAGAACAGTTTAAAAAAGTCGGTAACATAATAAGAGAAGAGGAGAGCAGAAAATATGTTGTCCCTTCAGCTCCGGGAAAGCGTTTTTCTGAGGATACAAAAGTTACAGATATGCTTTATAAATGTTATGCAGAAGCAGAAGAAGGAAAAAATTTCGATAAACAGTTAAAAGCAATCAAAGAGCGTTACAATGAGATTATAAAGGGCCTTGGACTCAAACTTTCATTAGAAGAACAGTTCGAGACAATCAAGAAAAACTTTGAAGCAAAAGCAGGAAAAGATTATGCTGCTTCAAGAGGAGAATACCTTAATGGTATTATAATGGCAAATTATCTTGGATATCAGTTTGTTGATGCTGCAAATGTAATCTGTTTTGATGAAAATGGAGAATTCGATTCAGAAAAGACTAATGAAGTATGTTCAGAAAAGCTCGCTGCTACAGAAAATGCTGTAATTCCGGGATTTTATGGTGCAATGCCAAACGGAAAAGTTAAGACATTTTCAAGAGGTGGTTCTGATGTGACAGGTTCAATAGTTGCAAGAGCTATCAAAGCGGATGTGTACGAAAACTGGACAGATGTTTCGGGTTTCCTTGCAGCAGACCCAAGAATAGTAAAAAATCCAAAGCCAATCAAAGTTATTACATACAGGGAACTTAGGGAATTGTCTTACATGGGTGCTTCCGTTCTTCATGAATCAGCAATTTTCCCGGTAAGAAAAGAAGGAATTCCGATTAATATCAGAAATACAAATGCACCACAAGATCCGGGTACAATGATTGTTGAGACAACATGTAACAGACCGGATTGTGTAATTACTGGTATTGCCGGTAAGAAGGGATTCGTATCAATAAGCATCGACAAAGACATGATGAATTCAGAAATCGGATTTGGAAGAAAAGTTCTTCAGGTGTTTGAAGATAATGGCATATCATTTGAACATATGCCATCAGGAATTGATACTATGACAGTATTTGTTCATCAGGATGAATTTGTTGAAAAAGAACAGAAAGTTCTTGCACAGCTTCATCGTGCAGTAAATCCTGATTCGATAGAACTTGAATCAGATCTTGCACTTATCGCTGTTGTAGGACGGGGAATGAAGAATAATTCAGGTATTGCTGCTAATATTTTCTCAGCACTTGCAAAGGCAAAGATTAACATTAAGATGATTGATCAGGGCTCAAGTGAACTTAATATCATTATTGGTGTACGCAATCGCTATTTTGAAGATGCAATCAAGACAATTTACAGCGTATTTGTACCGGAAGAAGAGCAGTAAAACAAATCGAAAAATTAAATTTTATCCCGGCAGGAAAGCAATGGTGGCATTTGTTATCAGATGTTTTCCTGCCGGGATATTTTTGTGAAAATATTTAATGGAAAGTTATATACAATAAAAATAATAAAAAAACAAAAAATAAATACAGCTTGCTAAACTTCGTTTAGAATGGTAAAATAAAAAAGAAAACATAACATAAAAATGACAATGTTTAAGGAGTAATATTCAGAGAATGGAAATCACAAAGAAAATAGCAGAAGAGTTAAGCGTTAAGCCGTCACAGGTTGAAGCGGCAGTAAAGTTGATAGATGAAGGATGTACGATTCCTTTCATAGCCAGATACCGTAAGGAAGTTACAGGTTCACTTAATGATGAACAGCTTCGTAACCTTGATGACAGACTCAAATACCTTCGCAATCTTGAGGATAGAAAAGCACAGGTAATAGCAAGCATAGAAGAACAGGGTAAACTTACAGAAGAGTTAAAGGCACAGATTACAGATGCACAGACAATGGTGCTTGTGGAAGATTTATACAGACCGTACAAGCAGAAAAGAAGAACTCGTGCAACGATTGCAAAAGAGAAGGGGCTTGAGCCTCTTGCACAGTTCATACTTGCACAGAATACAGACAAGCCTGTTGAAGATGAGGCACAGAAGTATATAAGCAGCGAGGAAGGCAAAGAAGTTGAGGATGCAGCGGCAGCGATACAGGGAGCACTTGATATAATTGCAGAACAGATTTCAGATGTCGCTGATTACAGAACATATATAAGAGATATAACTTTCAAGGAAGGAAAGATAGTTTCTGCTGCCAAAGATGCTGATGCAGAGTCTGTATATGAGAATTATTATGATTACAGTGAAGCACTTTCAACAATTCCGGGACACAGAATTCTTGCAATTAACAGAGGAGAGGATGAGAAGTTTCTTACTGTTAAGGTAGAAGCACCGGAAGAGAGAATATTAAGATATCTCGAGAAGAATATTCTTAAAGACAATGCATTTACAGCAGAATACCTTAAGAACTGCATAGCAGATGCATATGGAAGACTTATTGCACCAGCTATCGAAAGAGAGATAAGAAGCAGCCTTACAGAGACGGCAGAGGATGGGGCAATCAAAGTGTTTGGAAAGAATCTTGAACAGCTTCTCTTACAGCCGCCAATTGCCGGTAAAGTTGTACTTGGCTGGGATCCTGCATTCAGAACTGGATGCAAACTTGCAGTTGTCGATGCTACAGGAAAGGTTCTTGATACAAAAGTTATATATCCTACAGAGCCACACAATAAAGTTGAACAGTCAAAGCAGGAAGTTAAGAAACTTATAGATAAGTATAATATAACGCTCATTTCATGCGGTAATGGAACTGCATCAAGAGAGTCAGAAAAAATCATAGCAGATATGATTAAAGAGTACGATTTGAAAAATGTAGATTATGTAATAACAAATGAAGCAGGTGCATCAGTGTACTCTGCAAGTAAACTTGCAACAGAAGAATTTCCTGATTTTGATGTGGCACAAAGAAGTGCAGTGTCAATAGCAAGACGAGTTCAGGATCCGCTTGCTGAACTTGTAAAGATAGATCCGAAGTCGATCGGTGTTGGACAGTATCAGCATGATATGAACCAGAAAAAGCTGAGCGAAACACTTACAGGTGTGGTTGAAGACAGCGTTAATAAAGTAGGCGTTGATTTAAATACAGCATCTGCATCACTTCTTGAATATATTTCGGGAATATCAAAAGCTGTTGCAAAAAATATTGTGGATTACAGAGAAACTAACGGAAGATTTACTAACAGAAAACAGCTTTTAAAAGTTGCAAAATTAGGACCTAAGGCATTTGAACAGTGTGCAGGTTTCATGCGTATAAGCGGAGGTGATAATCCGCTTGATGCTACAAGTGTACATCCGGAAAGTTATGATGCTGCAGCAAAACTTCTTGAGATATTAGGATATAATATTAACTCTATAAGTTCAGGTGAGTTAATAGGACTTGGTAAAAAAATAAGCAATCTCCACGAAATGGCAGAAAAAGTCGGCATTGGCGAGATAACACTTGAAGATATAGTAAAAGAACTTGAGAAACCTGGAAGAGACCCAAGAGAAGAGATGCCAAAACCAATACTCAGAAAAGATGTCCTTGATATGAAAGATTTAAAACCGGGAATGATTCTTAAAGGAACAGTAAGAAATGTAATAGATTTTGGTGCTTTTGTGGATATCGGCGTACATCAGGACGGACTTGTCCACATTTCACAGATGTGTGTTGACAGAAGAGTTGAGCATCCGCTTGATGTTGTGACCGCCTGTACGCCTGCACCGACACCGCCGGACAGGAACTGCTGTACCGCAGCCGCAGCCGGGAGGCTCCATTTCTCGTGGAGGTGGACCGGGACATGACGGCGCTGGGCATTCCATGCTATGCGGCGTCCCGGCGGTATGCAGCCGCACCGCTGTGCCCGCAGCTGTTGGGGTATCTGGACGGTGAGGGCCACGGTGCTGCCGGGCTGGAAAAAGCACTGGACGCGCTGCTCACCGGCAGCGGGGCACGGGACACTCTGCTGTGCCCGGTGACCGCGCAGGGCACCCTGCGCACCGGGGAGCAGGTGCAGCATCTGCAGGCGGACAGCGGAGCGGTGGGGGTCCGCCTGACCCTCTCCCGTTCTGTCCAGCGGGCGGCCGAGGCGGTGGCGGCGCAGACCATGACCACCGGCTGCATTCTGGTGCTGGACGTCCGAACGGCAGCCCTGCGGGCCTGCGTCAGTGTGCCGGGTTTTGACCCGGCTGACCCGGCGGCCAGTCTGGAAGCGCCGGACAGCCCCTTTTTAAACCGGGCCTTGCAGGCGTATGCGGTGGGGTCGGTGTTCAAGCCGGTGCTGGCAGCGGCTGCGCTGGAAGCCGGCCTTGCGCCGGAGTACGACTGCAACGGCGCGGTGGTGGTGGACGGGCAGATCTTCCGCTGCGCAGGCGGTGTGCCGCACGGCGAAGTGGACCTTTCGGCGGCATTGGCAAAGAGCTGCAACGGCTATTTTATCCGGTTGGGGCAGCAGCTGGGAGCACAGGCTCTTTTGCAGCAGGCGCAGGCGCTGGGCTTCGGGCGGAGCATCGGGCTGGCGGAGGGCCTTACCGCCCAGAGCGGAGCCCTGCCGGGAGCCGAGGAACTGGCCCAGAGCGGGCAGCTGGCCAATTTCAGCTTCGGGCAGGGCAGCCTGCTGGCAACGCCGCTGCAAGTGGCCGCCATGATGAACACCATCGCAAACGGCGGTGTTTACCGTGCGCCGTGCCTGCTGGACTGTGCGCTGGATGAAACATCCGGGGAAGAGCTGTCGGCCTTTGCCCGCCCGCAGGCAGAACGGGTGCTCACGGAGCAGACCGCCGCGGCTCTGCGCACCATGCTGGAGCAGACGGTGGCCGAGGGCACGGCACAGGATGCTTCCGGCCTGCCCGGCGGGGCAGCGGGCAAGACCGGTACCGCCCAGACCGGGCAGTTCACGGCCGAAGGGAAAGAGCGCAAGAACCTGTGGTTCGCGGGGTTTTACCCGGCCGAGGATCCGCAATACACTATCGTGGTCTTGCAGGACGGACAGACGCAGGCGGCGGTCTCCAGCGCGGCGGTGTTTGCACAGCTGTGCACGGCACTGCACTGGTTGGGATAAATGCGGAATTGTGCTTGCTTTTTTGCAGATGGTATGATACTATATAGTCGTATTTTTGCGTGGTTTTCCCATTCAATTTGAATAAAGGAGCGTTTCAATCCATGTCTGTTATCGAAATCGTTGGCGGCGCGATCCTGCTGGTCGCTTCGCTGGTCATCGTGTTCCTCACCCTCATGCAGCACACCCACGGCCAGGGCCTTTCCGGCGCCATCAACGGCAGTGCAGGCGGTGCCAACAACGCACGCCTGACCCCGGCTGACCAGATGTTGGCCAAGGTGACCCGCATTGCCGGTGTCGTCTTTTTCGTGGTGGCAATTCTGGCTTGCCTGTTCACCGGCCGTCTGGCAGGTTGATGCACCCCATGCAGCCCCGTGCTCTGACGGGGCTGTTTTTCTGTGTAAAACCGACATAGTTGAGTAAAAAAAGTGCGGGCAGCTGTCTTTTCGGGCTGCCGCAGCAGGGTGGGCAGCAATGCCCGGAACTGGCAGGGCTGCAGCCCGACGGAGGCCGCAGCCAGGAAGAGCAAGGAGAAAAATATTATGGCAATGCGCGATAAAATTGAGCACGCGATCCAGAATCAGCCGTGCACCGTGAAGGACCTCAAGTCAAAGTTCGGCGGGGACCGTGGCTCGGACCGCAAGGTGATGGAGGCTGTGGACCAGCTGGTGCACGAGGCTGTGATCTGCCAGCGGCAGGGCGTTTTCTTTACGGTGCGTTCCGGCCGCGCCGACAAGGCCCTGCTGTGCAAGGTGGTCAAGCTGGGCAAGAACTTTGCTTTTGTCATGCTGGAGGACGGCACCAGCGATATCTTCATCCCGGGCCGCTTCACCCGCGGCGCCATGCCCGGTGACAAGGTGCTGGTGGAAAAGTTTGAGCATCCCCGTGTGGAGGGCAGCGACGAGGGCGAGATCCTGGCCGTGCTGGAAGAAAAGAACGATCTGGTGGGCACCGTCCGCCGTGTGGAGGGCATGCTGAAGTTCGTGCCCGATGACTGTCCCGCCATCTCCATGCGGATGATGCGCGACTGCGAGGGCGGTGCCAAGGACGGCGACAAAGTGGCTGTGGAGATCCTGCAGCGCGGCAACCGGCAGGAAGATCACCGCGTGGGCGTGGCCATGCGCTTTGGCAGCTCCGACGAGGCCAAGCGCTGCGCCAAGGCTCTGCTCTATGCGCAGGACATCCGCAGCCGTTTCCCGGATAAGGTCCGCGAAGAGGCCAAGAAGCTGGAAAACGCCGAGGTGACCGAGGCCGACTGTGAGGGCCGCATGGATCTGCGCGCTCTGCCCATCTTCACCATCGACAGCGCCGAGACCAAGGACATCGACGACGCCATCAGCCTGACCAAGACGCCGGAGGGCGGCTTTGAGCTGGGCGTGCATATTGCGGATGTGTCTCACTACGTCAAGCCCGGCAGCGAGCTGGACAACGAGGCGTTCAGCCGTGCCACCAGCGTGTATTACGCCGACCAGGTGGTGCCCATGCTGCCCAAGCAGCTGTCCAACGGCATCTGCAGCCTGAACGAGGGCGTGCTGCGCCTGGCGTTCTCCTGCCTGATGCGTCTGGACAAGGACGGCAACCTGACCGACTACCGCTTTGTCAAGTCGGTCATCCGCAGCCGCGTCAAGGGCGTGTATTCCGAGATCAACGCCCTGCTGGCCGGCAACGGCGACGATGAGCTGAAGGGCAAGTACCATGAGGTGCTGGCTCAGCTGCCCGCCATGAAGGAGCTGTACGGCCACCGTGCCCGCCTGCGCAAGGAGCGCGGATGCATGGACATCGAGAGCGGTGAAGTCAAGCTGATCCTCGACGAGAATGGCCACTGCATCGACGTGAAGAAGCGCACCTCCGGCGAGAGCGAAGCCATGATCGAGGAGTTCATGTTGCTGGCCAACCAGTGCGCCGCCCACTTTGCCCGGGTCAAGCAGATCCCCTTTGTGTACCGTGTGCACGAGGAGCCCAACGCCGAAAAGCTGGAGCGTCTGCATGCTCTGCTGCAGGCCTGCGGCATCAACGACCACTTTGCCAAGGAGGTGCCCACCCCCAAGGAGCTGAGCGCCATTCTGGAGGGCGTGCGCGGCGGCCCGTATGAGCAGATCATCAACACCGGTATGCTGCGCTGCATGTCCAAGGCTCTGTACGAGGAAAAGCCCAAGGGTCACTACGGTCTGGTGCTGCAGGACTATGCCCACTTTACCAGCCCTATCCGCCGCTATCCGGACCTGGCCATCCACCGCATCATGACCGCGCAGCTCAAGGGCACCGACAAGGACACCATGATCCTGCGCTACACCGATTTTGCGGAGCGGGCCAGCAAGCAGGCCAGCGAGCGCGAAGTCATCGCCATGCAGATCGAGCGCAAGGCCGAGGACTGCTACAAGGCCGAGTATGCCCGCCGCCATCTGGGCGAGAGCTACGAGGGCCGCATTTCCGGCGTGACCCAGCGCGGCCTGTTCATTGAACTGGAGAACGGCGTGGAGGGCTTTGTACCGGCTTCCAGTCTGACCCCCTCCGGCACGATGCTCACCGAGGGCGTGCGCCTGTCCGACCCCGTCTCCGGCAGGAACTGGAGCCTGGGCGATACCATGATGATCACCATCGTGCGTTCCGACGTCAATCTGGGCAAGATTGACTTTGAGGTGGCCCAGCCCACCGCAAAATAAAACAAACGCCTGCAAAAGCGGAATGACAGCGGTCATTCCGCTTTTTTGTCACAATTTGTACGCATTTCCAACAAAACGGGACAGTTGTCTAAATTTTATACAGGGGGCAGAGTTTGTTTGTTGTTCTGCGGGCCAAGGCAGGGTATACTGTTGCCATAGAGAGCAGCATTGAACTGCTGTAAGAAAGAAAAAAGCGAAGCAAGGAGGCTTTTCCATGTACTATTCCAGTGGCAACTACGAAGCATTTGCACGTCCCAAAAAGCCGGAGGGCGTTGATCATAAATCCGCATATATCGTCGGTTCCGGCCTGGCAGCCCTGACCGCAGCCTGCTATCTGGTGCGTGACGGCCAGATGAAGGGCGAGCATGTCCATGTGTTCGAGAAGGAGGCCCTGCCCGGCGGTGCCTGCGACGGCTACAAGTACAGCATCGGCTACGTCATGCGCGGCGGCCGTGAGATGGACAACCATTTTGAGGTCATGTGGGACCTGCTGCACTCCATCCCTTCGCTGGAGACCGAGGGTGCCAGCGTGCTGGATGAGTATTACTGGCTGAACAAGGAGGACCCCAACTTCTCCCTTTGCCGTGCTACCGTGGAGCAGGGCAAGGACGCCCACACCGACGGCAAGTTCGGCCTGTCCGACAAGGGCGCCATGGAGATCATGAAGCTGTTCTTCACCCCGGACGAGCAGCTGCAGGACAAGAAGATCACCGACTTCTTTGACGATGAGGTGCTGAATTCCAACTTCTGGCTGTACTGGCGCACCATGTTCGCCTTTGAGAACTGGCACAGCGCACTGGAAATGAAGCTGTATATCAAGCGCTATATCCACCACATCGGCGGCCTGCCGGACTTTACCGCCCTGCGCTTCACCCGCTACAACCAGTATGAGTCCATCATCCTGCCCATGATCGAGTACCTGAAGGGCTTTGGCGTGCAGTTCCACTACGACACCAAGGTCACGGACGTCAAGTTCGACATTCAGGGCAGCCGCAAGATGGCAAGCTCGGTCACCGTGGAGCACGCGGGGGAGGTGTCCAACATCGACCTGACCGAGAACGATCTGCTGTTCATCACCAACGGCGGCTGCGTCGAGAGCTGCACCGTGGGTGCCCAGGACAAAGCAGCCGGTTTCGACCCCACCATCAAGCCGGGCAACGGCTGGGATCTGTGGAAGAAGATCGCCGCACAGGACCCGTCCTTCGGCCACCCCGAAAAGTTCTGCTCGGATCCGGAGCTGTCCAACTGGGAGAGCGCCACCATCACCACCCTGGATGACAAGATCCCCCAGTATATCCAGAAGATCTGCAAGCGAGATCCCTTCAGCGGTCACACCGTCACCGGCGGCATCGTCACCGTCAAGGACTCCAGCTGGCTGCTCAGCTGGACGCTGAACCGTCAGCAGCAGTTCCGCGATCAACCCAAGGATCAGCTGTGTGTCTGGGTCTACGGCCTGTTCAGCGACAAGCCCGGCGATTATGTCAAAAAGCCCATGCGCGACTGCACCGGCAAGGAGATCTGCATGGAGTGGCTGTACCACATCGGCGTGCCCACCGACCAGATCGAAGAGCTGGCAGAGCACAGCGCCAACACCGTGCCGGTGATGATGCCCTATATTGACGCTTTCTTCATGCCCCGTGCCATGGGCGACCGCCCCGACATCGTGCCGGAGGGCGCTGTGAACTTTGCCTTCCTGGGCCAGTTTGCGGAGACCAAGCGCGATACCATTTTCACCACCGAGTACTCCATGCGCACCGGTATGGAGGCCGTGTACACCCTGCTGAACGTGGACCGCGGTGTGCCCGAGGTCTGGGGCAGCACCTACGACGTGCGTGACCTGCTGAATGCAACGGTCAAGCTGCGCGACGGCAAGAAGATCACCGACATGGACCTGCCGCTCATCCCGCGTCTGGCCCTGAAGGAAGCTTTGAAGAAAATCGAGGGCACCGACCTTGAGAAGATCCTCAAGGAATACAACGCCATTTAAGGCCCCCTTTCTCCGGCCTTTTTAAACGGATGGGAACGCCCCTGTATGCTGGGACAGCTGCAGGGGCGTTCTCTTTTTTGGTACGGCGATGATGCACAATGCAAGAAAGATAGCTGATATGTGAAGGAAAATTGAACAAAACGGCATGTTTTGTCTTGCTCTTGGCGCGGTTCTGTGTTATGCTTGAACCAGTCAGGGGCAGGGGAGAGCCTGCCCCATCAAATGCCAGAAAAAGAGGAGGTCGTTTTCCCGTGAAACATCTTATCTCCCGCCGCAATTTCCTGAAGGCCGCCGGTGTCACCACCGCTGCCGCCGCCATGGCCGTCGGGGCCCCGGCTGCGTCTGCCTGCTGGACCGGTGAAAAATCCGAGGTCACCATCCTGTACACCAACGACGTGCACACTTACATCGACAAGCAGGCCCCGGAGCTCACCTATGCGGCCATTGCCGCCCTGAAGCAGAGCTATCAGAACGCAGGCAAAAAGGTCCTGCTGGTGGACGCCGGTGACCATGTGCAGGGCACGGCTTACGGCTCCATGGACCAGGGCGCTTCCATCATTGAGTTGATGAACGCCGCCGGTTACGATGCCGCTACTCCTGGCAACCATGAGTTCGACTACGGCATGGACCGTGCCAAGGAGCTCATGCGGGATGCCGACTTCCCGTACCTGTCCTGCAACTGGGTGGACCTGCGCACCAATCTGCGGGTGCTGCCGGAAATCAAGGTGTTCGTGCGCGGTGGTGTGCGCATTGCCTTTGTGGGCATCACCACGCCCGAGACGTTTACCAAGTCCACCCCGGCCTACTTCATGAACAAGGCCCAGACCAAGTACATCTACGACATCCTGGGCGGCGAGGACGGCCAGAAGCTCTACAGCGCCGTGCAGAAGGCCGTTGACAAGGCGAAGTGCCTGGCCGATGTGGTCATCGGCTTGGGCCACTTGGGCGTGGACCCCTCGTCCTCTCCCTGGACCAGCGAGGAGGTCATTGCCCACACCACTGGTTTTGATGCCTTCATCGACGGCCACTCCCACACGGTGATGGAGAATAAGCAGGTGGCGGACGCTTCCGGCAGACTGGTCACCCTGACCCAGACCGGCTCCTACTTTGCCAATGTGGGCGAGATGACCATTGCCCCGGACGGCACCATCTCCACCCGGCTGGTGTCCACCTACGATCAGGAGGATGTCGCCGTGGCAGCAGAGCAGGCCGCATGGGTCAACACAGTGGATGACATGCTGGGCGAGAAGATCGCCGTGGCCGATACCAAGTTTTACATCACCGACCCTGCTACCGGCAAACGCCGCATCCGCTCCGGCGAGACCAACCTGGGCGACTTTGTGGCCGACGGCATCTACACCTACTTCAATGAGGTGGAGCAGCTGCACTGTGACATCGCCATCATGAACGGCGGCGGCATCCGCTCGGACGAGGACGCCGGGTACTGGACCTTCAAGACCTGCAAGCAGGTCAGCCCCTTTGGCAACGTGGCCTGCTTGATGTCGGTGACCGGCAAGCAGATCCAGGACGCACTGGAGTTTGCAGCCCGCTTTGCCGGTGCAGAGGGCAAGGAGAACGGCGGCTTCCTGCAGGTGGCCGGTGCGACCTATGAGATCCACACCGACATCCCCAACACCGTGCAGACCGACGACAAGAACGTCTGGATCGGCAGTGCTACCGGCACGCCTCGTGTGCAGAACGTGAAGATCTACGACCGTCACACCGGCACCTACGAGCCTCTGGACCTGGCCAAGACTTATGCTCTGGCCGGCATGAACTACACCCTGCGCAATCTGGGCGACGGCTTTGCCATGTTTGACGGGGCCGAGCTCATCAAGGATTATGTGTCGGAGGATTACCTTGTCATGTCCACCTACGCCATGACCTTTGGCGGTGTGGACGCAGAGGGTCTGCCGCACCTTTCCAGCGCCAACAGTGTGCTGGCAGAGTACCCCGGCTACCTGCTGGACTACGAGAATCCCTACGGTGCAGGCCGCATCAGCATCCTGTAAGATGATTCAGCCCGCTGGCTGACAAACGAAAAAGCACCCGCACTGCATCTCCCAAGAAAAGGGAATGCGGTGCGGGTGTTTGATTTGTCCAAAGACCTTTGGTACAGTGCGGTGTGTTCACTGCGTGAAATCGGCAGAAAACAAAACAGAAAAGCCACCCGATTGTTCATCGGATGGCTTTGTTCTGGTTGGGGATGAGAGAATCGAACTCCCACAAGTAGAGTCAGAGTCTACCGCACTACCACTATGCAAATCCCCAATATTTTGTTTGCGTCTTGCGGGGTGAGCCGCTCAACGTGTGCTATTATACCCGCAAATGCGGTGCTTGTCAAGCCTGTTTTTGAAAAAAATTGCACTTTTTTGGCAACCAACGCAGCAGCGCAAAAGTTTTCTGCACTCAAACGACACCCCCGCCCACAGAAGGACAGAAGCGACCGGTCCGTGGGCGGGGGTTGCGTTTATTCGGGCTTACTGCTCCAGAAATCGGCCAGAGCGGTTTCCAGTGCGGCAGGGCCGGGCAGATACTGCAGGTGCTTCCAGTGGAGCGGGAACAGCCGCTGATAGTCCGGCTTTGCAAAGCGGTCATCCAGCAGCAGCACCACGCCCTTGTCCTCCGGGGTGCGGATGACCCGTCCGGCGGCCTGCAGGACCTTGTTCATGCCGGGATAGCGGTAGGCGTAATCGAACCCGGCCCCGTTCTGGGCGTCGTAGTAGCGGCGCAGCATCTCCTGCCGGGGATTCACCTGCGGCAGACCCACGCCCACGATGGCACAGCCGATGAGCCGGTCGCCGGCAAGGTCTACGCCCTCGCCAAAGATGCCGCCCATGACTGCAAAGCCCAGCAGGGTATGGGCAGGGTCTGGCTCAAATCGTGCCAGAAAAGCGGCGCGGGCGGCGTCATCCAGTCCGCTCTCCTGCACAAGGGTGGAAATACCCGGATAGCGGGCGGCAAAATCTTCCTGCACCTGCCGCAGATAGGCGTAGCTGGGAAAGAACGCCAGGTAGTTGCCCACCCGGCTCTGCGCCAGCCGGGCCAGTGCATCCGACACGCTCTGTACGCTGCGCTCCCGGTCACGGTAGCGGGTGGAGATGCCCGGCAGGCAGAACAGCCCCAGGTTCCCGGCGGGGAACGGGCTTTCCAGCGCCACAGCCCGGGCGTCGGCACAGCCCAGCACGCTGCGGTAGTAGGCGGGCGGGGTGAGGGTGGCGCTGAACAGCGCGGCACTGCGCCCGGTGGAAAGGCTGGCATCCACAAAGGGGGCCGGGTCCAGACAGAGCAGCTGCAATTCCAGCTCGCTGCCGCGGGCGGTGAGCTGGGTCACAAAGTGGCTGTCGTACCGTTCGGCAGCCCGCACCAGATCCTGTACCGCAAAATAAAGCTCCAGCATCTGCGGGTGGGCGTCGGATTCCGGGTTGTCTTCCAGCCAGGCCTGCAAAGGGGCCTGCACCGCCCGCAGGGGCGTCAGCAGTGCGGCGGGCAGCTCCTGCAAAAACACCGTGCCGTCCTGCGCATACAACGGCTCCGGCAGGGCAAACGCCGGGGCATCCGGTTCCGGCAGAAGGCTAGTCTGGGCCGGTTCGCTGGGGGCGTCCTCCGCGTGCCTGCGGGGTGCCAGACGCACACAGGCCTGCCGCGCCTCCCGCATGGCCTTGTCGGCCTTGGTCAGGGCGGTTTTCAGGGCACTTTTGCCCTTGCCAAGCGTGCGTTTTGCGTCGGTCAGGCTGCTCTTGCAGAAGCGGGCCGAGTACATGGCGCGGGCGCGGTCGGGCAGATTGTGTGCCTCGTCGATCAGGAACAGCCAGTCGCCGGAGGTGTCGAAGAAACGCTTCAGGTGCACCACCGGGTCAAACAAATAGTTGTAGTCCCCGATCACAACATCGCACCATTCGCTCAGGTCCAACCCCAGCTCAAAGGGGCACACGGTGAACTGTCGGGCGGTGTCGGCCAGTGCGGCACGGCTGAATTGGCCGCTGCCGTCCAGCAGTGCGGCCAGCGCATTCTTGATGCGGTCGTAGTAGCCGTTTGCATAGGGGCACACCTCCGGCAGGCAGGCCGGATGGCCCTCGGCGTCCGGGTGCAGGCAGGCTTTTTCCTTGGCGGTCAGGGTCACACTGCGCAGGGCAAGGTCGGGCTGTACGGCCCGCAGGCGGGCAATGGCATCTTCGGCGGCGGCCTGTGTGGTGTTGCGGGCGGTGAGGTAAAACAGCTTCTCCCCGCAGCCGCTCCCCATGGCTTTCAGGGCAGGGAAGAGCGCACTCATGGTCTTGCCGATGCCGGTGGGGGCTTGACAGAACAGCCGTGTGCCTTTTTTGGAGGGGGCGGCGGTGCAGGCCCGCCAGACCTCGCCCGCCAGTGCCCGCTGCCCGGGGCGGTAGGCTTCAAACGGGAACCGCATGGCGGTCAGGCTGCCGCTGCGGGTTTCCTGCCATGCAAGCTGACGCTGTGCCCAGGGCAGATACCGGTGCAGGAGTTTGTGCAGGAATTGCTCCAGCTCCTGCCGGGAAAAGTGCCGTACAAAGCGGGTGATCTGGTCTGTGTCGATCTGATAATAAGTCAGCTGCACATTCATGGCGGGCAGGCTTTCCTGTGCGCTGTAGATGGCTCCGTACACCATGCCCTGCGCCCAGTGGCAGGGGTTCATGTCCTCACTGATCTCTTCCTCGGGCACCGCGGTGGTCTTGATCTCGTCAATGGTCACAACGCCGGTTTCGTTGGTAAAAATGCCGTCGGCCCGGCCCTCCAGTGTAAAGCGGATGCCGTCGACTGTATAATCGGCGCAGAGGGGCACCTCGGCGGCGTAACCCTCCCCGGCGGCCTTCTGCAGCCTGCGATGGATGCGGGCACCCTCCAGTGCGCGGTCAAAACCGGCAAACCGGCTGTCGATGCTGCCGCTGCGCAGCAGAAACTCCACCAGCTGCCGGATGGGCAGACGGATGTCGGACATGATTTCACTTCCCTTATCATAAAGAACTCAGCAGTCGGGTGACGGCGCTTCCAGCCCGAACAGCTCCGCGCACCGGGCGGCAGCTTCGTCCACCTGGGCGAAGTCCACGGTGGTACGGTAATAAGTCTCCAGTTCGTCGTGGCAGCTCTTGGCCTGTGCCATCAGGGCGGTGGCTTGCTCCAGCAGTTCGGCGGCCGCCCGCTCGTTGAACCGCAGCCGGGCGCGGTAGCCCGCCAGATTTTCCCGGTCAAGGAACCGGGTGCACCGCACGGCCTGCATGCCGGGCAGCTGCACCGGGTGCCACCGGTTGTCGGTGAGGAAGGCCAGCCGCAGCTCCGGGATCAGGATGTGGTCGATCTTATCCTCCGGGTGCATGGCACAGGGGCAGGTGATGATGTGATAGCCCCGGGCCAGTGCCTCGGCACGGATCAGCTCCAGCAGCAGGCGCGACACGGCACCGTATTCGTCCCGGAACACGATGAACCGGTCAGCCAGCGCCTGCGCGGTGTGCTGGTAGAACACCTCACCCTTTGGGGTCACGGCCGAGAGCAGCCGCAGCTCTTCGCGGGCGGTGTTCTCGGTGCGGGGCAGCAGCCGGGTGCACAATCGCTTGACGTAGCGGCGCACTTTTTCAAAGTTGGCGCTGCAGGCCTCGGCCCGGCGGCTGTCCAGCAGCAGGCTCCCGGCAGAAGCAACATACCGCGCAGCCCGCGCCCGCAGCGCAGCGTTGCGGGCGAACAGCGCCTTGACCTCTTCAGCATGGGGGCGCAGGGCGTCGGCCTGAATGGTATGGTACAGGCTCAGCACTACCTCGTCGGCACCGGGCGCATTCGGCTCTATGGTGTGGGGCGCGGTGGCATCTACGATGGCCCGGCGCTGCCGAACAAAGATCACGCCGTCAAAGCTGTCAGGGTCGCTGGCGCAGTGGATGCACTCCACCGGTTCACCCTGCTGGATGGCCCGGCGGGCCAGCTGCTTCATCAGGGTGGACTTGCCGCAGCCCGGCCCGCTTTTGATCAGCACCATCTGCATGCCGGGCTCCCGGCGCAGCGGCTCAAAATAGCCCTTGAACCCGGCGGGGGTGGTGGCCCCCAGAAAGAAATCGACCCGGTCAAACGAAACACGCTGCATAAAAAACACCTCGCTTTTGCTTTAGAGTATGCAAAAAAGAGGCGTGGGGTGAATGAAAATGAAACCCTCTCCGTCATCGCTGCGCGATGCCAGTTCTCCCGAAGAGCGAGCTTTTCGCCATCTGGCTGTTACGCTGCCAAAACCTCCCCCCCTTCGGGGGAGGTGGATGCGAACGAAGTGAGCAGACGGAGAGGGTTATTCATTCATAGGTATGCTCACACACTTCGTGGATCTTGTCCCGCAGAGCCACAAAGTCGGCAAAGGCATTGGGCTTGTTCTGCGGGCCGCGCAGCAGGGCGGCCGGGTGGAAGGTGCCCATGAACAGGATGCCGTTCTTCTCAATGAACTGCCCGTGCTCCTTGGTCACCGAAAAGTCGGACCGGATCATCCGCTGGGCGGCGATGCGGCCCAGGCACACCACGATCTTGGGCCGCAGCAGGCGGAACTGCTCCCGCAGCCAGGGCATGCAGGCCTCGCTCTCGGCGGGCAGAGGGTCACGGTTCTGGGGCGGGCGGCACTTGACGATGTTGGCAATGTAGCAGTTCTTTTCCCGGTCCAGGTCGATGGCAAACAGATACTTGTCCAGCAGCTGACCGCTGCGGCCCACAAAGGGCAGGCCCTGCTCGTCCTCGCTCTGGCCGGGGCCCTCGCCCACAAACAGCACTTCGGCGTCCGGCACGCCCTGCCCGAATACCACATTCGTGCGGGTCTTGCACAGCTCACAGCGGCTGCAGGCAAGGCAGTCGGCTTTCAGCGTTTCCCAATCCATGGCGGTTCGATCTCCTTCTGAAACAGTATGATATTTTATTCACAATTTGAAACCTGTTTTCTCTTAAATATTAGCACAAAAACACAATTTTGTCTTGAACTTTTTGCCCGGTGTGTTAGAATAAAGAAGAAAGGCATCCTTGTGTCCAACAGACACGGGGTGTGAATTTTGGAAAGTAAATTCGGAGGTAATCACAATGGCTGATATGTTTGCACCGCTGGTAGCACAGCTGAAGGCAAATCCCAAGACGATCGTTTTCACCGAGGGCAATGACCCCCGCATCCTGGAGGCAGCAAGCAAGCTGCTGGCCGAGGGCGTGCTGAAGGTCGTCATGGTGGGCAACGAGGCAGAGTGCAAGGCTGCTGCCGCCGCCGGTAACTTTGATATTTCCGCTGCTGAGATCATTGACCCCGAGAACTACGCCGGTTTTGACGAGATGGTCAACACCATGGTGGAGCTGCGCAAGGGCAAGCAGACCGCTGAGGAGTGCACCGCTTTGCTGAAGAAGTCCAACTACTTCGGCACCATGCTGGTGAAGATGGGCAAGGCTGATTGCCTGCTGGGCGGCGCTACTTACTCCACTGCCGACACCATTCGTCCCGCTCTGCAGCTGGTCAAGACCAAGAAGGGCGCACATCTGGTCAGCTCCTGCTTCATTCTGGACCGTGACTGCGGCGAAGAGGGCCTGAAGCGCATTGCCATGGGCGACTGCGCTGTTAACATCGACTATACCGATACCGTTGATAAGGCTACCGGCGAGGTCAAGATCGCCGCTTCTGCAAAGCTTGCTGAGGTTGCTATTGAGACCGCTAAGACCGCAAAGTTGTTCGGCATCGATCCGAAGGTTGCTGTGCTGAGCTTCTCCACCAAGGGCTCCGGCAAGGGCGGCACCGTTGCTTTGAGCCATGACGCTGTGATCAAGGCTCAGGAAATGGATCCCGAGTTGGCTGTGGACGGTGAGCTACAGTTTGACGCTGCCGTTGCTCCCGAAGTTGCACAGGTCAAGTGCAAGGGCAGCAAGGTGGCTGGTCAGGCCAACACCTTCATCTTCCCCTGCATCGAGGCCGGCAACATCGGCTATAAGATCGCTCAGCGTCTGGGCGGTTATGCAGCTTACGGCCCCATCCTGCAGGGTCTGAACGCTCCCATCAACGATCTGTCCCGTGGCTGCAACGCCGACGAGGTCTACAAAATGAGCCTGATTACTGCCTGCCAGTCTTGAGCTGACTGATTGAAAATAGCCGCCGCATTCACCGTACAAAACGGGCAGAATGTTGAGGCTTCAAAGGCAGATTTCAAAAAATGAGTATAGCAAAGCTGAGCATCTGTGAAAAAGCAGGTGCTCAGCTTTTTGCATTTTCAGTTCCGAAAAATTCTACTCTTTTTGAGGGAAAAAGATGAGATTTTTGCTTTCCGCTTTTCATTGGCGCTATTTTGCAACAGCCCCTTTACAGGTTTGCTCAGTTCTTTTCGATATACACGCTGGTGGAGGGGAACGCAAAATCCACACCGTCGGCCTGCATGATGTCCATAATGTTCAGGTTCAGGTCGTTCTGCATCTGCAAAAATTCCGCGTAGGCGTTAGTCAGCAGGTAGGTGGAGACCAGAATGTTGATGCTGGAATCGCCAAAGTTTGCAAGCTGTACGATGTTGGTACCCTTGTTGGTGTAAGGGCTTGCGTCCAGCATGGTCTGCAAGTCTTTCATCAGCTGTTCCAGCTTCGGGCGGGTGGTGCCATAGGTGACACCCAGATTGAACTTGTAGGGCCGCATGGTGCGCAGGGCGGCGTTCTGCACGGTGGAAGAGCAGATCTTACTGTTCGTCACCACATTGATGGTTTTATCCAGCGAGCGGATGCGGGTGGAACGGAAGTTGATGTCGATCACTTCGCCTTCCACATCGCCCACGGTGATCCAGTCGCCCACCGAGAAGGGCTTGTCCAGCAGAATCACGATGCCGGAAAACAGGTTGCTGGCGCTTTCCTGTGCGGCCAGCGAGATGGTCAGACCAACCAGACCGGCACCGGCGACAATGCTGCCGATGGGAAAGCCCACTTCTTGTGCCAACGCTGCCACGCACAGCACGATCACCAGCACCTTGTAGGCGGTGTCCAGCAAAGAGCAGAGTGTTTTGTTGGAGCGGATCTCCGGGCTGCAGGAAGCCAGCAGCAGGGCGGCCAGATCCGATGCCGCATACAGGCCTTCGCAGACCAGCAGGGTCATGACAAGGCGGAAGCAGACCAACAGCAGTCTGGCAATGCCGGGAATGGCCCAGGGCAGGGAAGCTGCCGCCAGATATACGCCAACCGCAGTGCACATGCGCTGGATGGGTACCGCAAAGCTGCGCAGCAGGATGGGAGTGCCGTTAAAGTACCACTTGCGGGCCAGCAGTGCCGGAATGCCCCTTTTGCTCAGCCAGCGGCGTACCAGCCATGCGGCAAGCAGAATGAGCAGCGCGCACCCTGCGCGCGCAGCCAGTGCAAACCAGCCCTCCAGCAGTACAGAGCCAAACTCAAACGAAAGATCACGAATAGAAAAGATCATGATAACCTCCTGAATTTTATACGACCCATCTATGATACCATACCGCACCCACCCGGGCAAGAGCTTACAGAGAAGGGAGCTTGAAAGAATTACTTTGACATTTTTTGCACAAATTTTAAGATGCCCTCTTGACAAGCTGGGCCTGCCACGCTATACTTTGTGCCAGAAAGTTCGTTTCAGGGCGGGGTGAGATTCCCCACTGGCGGTAAAGTCCGCGACCACCCGCAAGGGTGCTGACCCGGTGCAACTCCGGGACCAACGGTATAGTCCGGATGCAAGAAACGGCAGGCAAATCGTTGTCTACGCGCCCTGTTGCAGTGTTTTTGTTGCAGCAGGGCGCTTTTCTATTTGTCCTTCCCGTTCAAAAAAACAAGATACGAAAAGAGCTTTCGGAACAATTTTTGTAAGGGGCATCTTACCCCGGGAAGGATCATTACCATGAAAAAAAGCACGACTCACAATCTTACTGTTGCCGCCATGCTCAGCGCGGTGGCCTTTATCCTGATGTTCATTGAGTTTCCCATTCCGATGCTCATTCCGTCCTTCGTCAAGATGGACTTTTCTGACCTGCCGGCTCTGCTGGGTGCCTTTGCTCTCGGCCCGGTGTACGGTGTGGTCATCAGCTTTATGAAGAACCTGCTGCACATCGTTATCAAGGGCACTTCCACTGCATGCGTGGGCGAGCTGTGCAACTTCATGCTGGGTGCGGTTTTCTCCGCTGTGGCAGGCGCTGTCTATAAGCACCACAAGAGCCGCAAGACCGCCATCATCGGTGCTATTGCAGGCGCTGCAGCCATGGCTGTGTTCAGCGTACCGTCAAACTACTTCATCACCTATCCGGCCTATGTGCAGTTCTACCACATGCCGCTGGAAGCCATCCTCGGTATGTATCAGGCCATCCTGCCTTCTGCAGACAGCCTCATCAAGTGCCTTGTCATCTTCAATATGCCCTTCACGCTGGTCAAGGGCCTGCTGGATGCAGTGCTGTGCATGCTGATCTACAAGCCGCTGTCTCCCATCCTGCACGGCAGAAAGTAACTTGTTCTCCACTTTTTTCTTCTTCTCAAATCATATAACCACAGCAAAACTCCCCGGTCAGGTCCCGCAGTGCGGTTCCCGGCCGGGGAGTTGTTATTTAGAGGAAAATATATCCGCCCGCGATCAATCAGGCCAATGCCCCTTTGTCCAGCCATCTGCCATGGGCCAGCCGCACAAGGAACAGCACACCGCGCATGGTCAGCTCAAAGCTCATGGCCATCCATACACCCACCAGCCCAAAATGCGGAGCCAGCAGGGAAGCCAGCGTGAGCCGGATGCCCCACATGCTGACAAGGTTCAGCACAAAGCATCCCGTGCTGTCTCCGGCACCCTGCATGGCACCGCTAGCAACGATGCTGGCACCGAACATCGGTTCGGCCAGTGCTTCAATGCGCAGCACCCGTGCGCCCAGCGCAATAACTGCCGCATCTGCGGTGAAAACGCCCATCAGGTTTGGCGCAAAAATGTACATGCCAACGCCGGTCAGCGCCATAATGCCCATGCCCATGCCGGTGCACAGCCAGGCAAAGTTTTTTGCCATATCCCGACGGTTTGCGCCCACGGCCTGTCCCACCAGTGCAAGGGATGCATCCTGAATGCCATAGCCTGCCATGTAGCACAGGCTTTCGGCACTCACACCCAGACTGTTGGCAGCAATGGCGGTGGTGCCAAGGCCGGATACGATGCGGATGAGCAGCACCTGCGCCGAGGAAAGAACTGCACGCTCTGCGGCCAGCGGTGCGCCTACCTTCCACAGGTTCTGCAGACAGGCTTTGGTAATGTGCCAGGAGCCGGGCTTGCGGATGCACAGCGGGCCGTCCCGCAGCAGCAGGATGGCAAGGGTCAGCACACCGCTGATAGTGGTAGCAAGGGCGGTGCCCAGTGCTGCGCCCGGTACCCCCCAGCCAAGGCCCCAGACGGTCATTGTGCGGCCAAACACCACCATCTCACGGGTGGGATTGATGAGGCAGAAGTTAAAGATCACATCCAGCACGCAGGTCAGCACGCTGATAAGGCCCGGTGTCAGGGCATCGCCGGAGGAACGCAGCATGGAAGAGTAGGTTCCCATGATCATCAAAAAGGGCAGGGAAGCCGACCAGATGGCAAAGTAGGCCGAAGCATCCGCCTGCAGGGAAGAATCAGCACCCAGCCATCCGGGCAGAAAGCGGCTGATGCCAATGCCGAAGGCCGCAGCTGCAAGGCCCACCACAAGGTTGAAGATCATAGATTGGCGCAATACACCGCGTGCATCGTCCTGCCGGTCTGCACCCAGATACTGTGCCACCTGGATGGCAAAGGACATATATAGACCGGCCAGCATTCCATGCATGAGCCACGTGCTGGAACTGACGATGCCAATGGATGCCGTAGCAGATGCACCGATATGCCCCACCATGGCTGCGTCGATGTACTCCACCGCAGTTACCACGATCTGCTGCAGGATGGATGGGATGCTCAGTGTGAGCACTACCTGCATGGTGTGCCGCAGCGGCACCTGTTCGCCCCGGCGCATCTGCGCCGAAAGCTGCTCAAGAGAGATGGACATGAGTTCTCCTTTTATAGAAACAATAACTTTTTTGACAGACTGATATACTATTATAAGTGCGGTGCTGCAGAAAGTCAATCAAACGTGGATTTTTCTCCGGGAATGATTGATTTTTTATGGATAGCGTGATACACTTCTCTCACAAACATAAAAGAAAGAGGAACTTTGAATATGATCGAATCACTGCTTTCGGTCGTAGGACAGCGCGGTGTCGATGCTCTGGCATTCCTGCTGGCGTTTGCCCTCACGGCTTTGATGGACTCCGTTTTTCACGATAAGCTTCCGCACGACCATGGCCGCGAGTTTGCGGTGAACGGTGCGCTTTCCAAGGGTAAGGCCCGTGGTTCCGGCCTGATCTTCGTGCTGTGCATCGCACTGGTATCGCTGGCATTCCTGCCGTTCAAGGTGGAATACGTCATCTACACCATCCTGCTCATTGCATCCATGCTGTCCGGCTACTTTGACGATGCTGCTGAAACTGCATGGAACGAGTATAAAAAGGGTATCATTGATTTTGCCATTGCCATTGTTGCAGGTGTGACCTACCTCAACTTCAACGGCTGCGGTGTGAATTTCCTGCAGTGGAGTTTCACTCTGCCGTATGCTGTGTACCTGCTGCTGATCGTTATTCTGATCTGGACCAGCATCAATGTGGTCAACTGCACCGACGGCGTGGACGGCCTTTCGGCAAGTGTTGCAGTGGTGACCATCGGCACCTACCTGCTGGCCTATAAAACAGAACTGGCTGAGTACGGCACCGCAGGCGTTGTGTTCATGGGTGCGCTGCTGGCCTATCTGTGGTCCAACGCAAAGCCGTCCAGCCTGCTGATGGGCGATGCCGGCAGCCGCGCAATGGGCTTCTTTATCGCAATGCTGTCCCTCAAATGCGGCCATCCGTTTGCCTTCCTGCTGGCAGCCATCGTGTTCATCGTGGATGGCAGTCTGGGCATCCTGAAGATCAGCCTGAAGCGCTTTTTGCACATTTCCATCCTCAAGAACACCCGCACCCCTCTGCACGACCACGCCCGCAAGAATAAGGGCTGGAGCGACGAGCAGGTGGTGGCCCGCTGGCTGATCATGCAGTGTGTGGCTTCGGCTTTGCTGCTGCTCATTGTCCGCGGCTAAAATATAGCAATCAAAAAAAAGACGCTTGGTCTTGTCTGAATATGTTTCCCCGGCAGGGAAGCATACAGCAGTGTATCAAGCGTCTTTTATTTTATAGTTCGATGATTCGTTACAGCCCGGCCTTTTTGGCTGCAGCCTGCACGACATGGCCCACCAGCACCGAGGTGGTCACAGTGCCCACACCGCCGGGTACCGGCGTGATGGCATCCACTACCGGCTCTGCTTCGCTGAACTTTACGTCACCACACAGCTTGCCCTTTTCGTTCACATGGATGCCCACGTCTACCACGGTCTGGCCCTCACGCAGGCAGTCGGCACCCACGGCACCCATCTTGCCCATGGCCACTACTACCACATCTGCTTCCTTGCAGATGGCGGGCAGGTTCTGCGTGCGGGAATTGCAGATGGTCACGGTGGCATTCTCGCGATCCAGCATCATGGCTGCGGGCTTGCCTACCACAAGGCTGCGGCCCACTACGACAGCGCGCCTGCCGGAAAGCGGAATGTTGTAACACTTCAGGATCTCAAGGCAGGCCTGCGCGGTGCAGGGAGCATAGCCGAGATCGGTATTAGTGAACACACCGGCCAGAGAATCGTCCGTGATGCCGTCAATGTCCTTTTCCGGAGCCAGCGCCGCACGCACAGTGCGGTCATTGAACTGCTTGGGCAGCGGACGGAACAGCAGGCATCCGTGGATGGTATCCTCTGCGTTCACCTCGGCAATCACCTTCAGCAGATCGTCCTGCGAAGCATCGGCGGGCAGAAGAAACTGCTTTACCTCCACGCCCACCTTGCCGCAGCGGGCGATCACGCCGCGCTCGTAGGAGAGGTCGTCCTCCCGCTCACCCACACGCACCACGGCCAGCGTGGGAGTGATGCCTTTTGCCTTGAGCTGCTCACACAGCGCCGCATTGCGTTCGTTCATAGCGGCTACAACGGGTGCGCCCTTCAAAATCGTTGCCATAATACTTTCCCTCACTTATTTCGCAATTTGTTCATCACGGATGCAAAAACAGCGTCTGCCCGCAACACAAATTCATCCAGCAGTTTGTCTGTTTTTGCGTCCAACGCAGCAGCGCGCTCACGGTCTGCCATCAGCTTTGTGTTGATGAACACATTCAGGCTTGCGGCCTGCAAGGCTGCCTTGCACAGAGCGGCTGCACAGCCTGCGTCCGAGACGGCCATCACGCTGCCCTTGGCGGCGTATTCCTCCACCAGAGCAATGCCCTCGGCGCACTTTTCCATGACCTCAAGTGGCACGGCACAGGCGGCATCCAGCGCCTTTTCCAGCACGGCGGCTTTGTGTGCAGCCTGCTCTGGTGTGTCCTTGGGCAAGCCGTAGGCCGCAGCCAGCGGCGCAAAGGCATCGGCATCGGCCTGCACCAGCGCCTCCAGCTCTTTGCGCAGGGCATCGGCCTTTGTGTTCAGGGCCTGAATGTCTGCTTCCACGGCGGCATATTTCTTTTTGCCGGTGGTCAGGTTGCCCACCATATTGCCCAGCGCTACACCGGCAGCACCCACCAGCGCCGCCGTTCCGCCGCCGCCCGGCGTGGGGGCTTTGCTGGCCAGCTCTGCGAGAAATTTCTCACAGCTCAGCTTAGTCATTTCCATTTGTAAATACCCCTCTCTGTTACATAGGCATCCAGCCGCTGGTCGTGCTCGTCTACGGCAGCATGTTCCACCCGCTGTGCCTCAAATGCAATGCCGATCTTCACCGCGTTTTTGCAGCGGGGAAGATACCGGTCGTAATAGCCCTTGCCCATGCCGACCCGGAAGCAGTCTGCATCAAAAGCCGTGCAGGGTACAAGGACCAGATCCAGCGCTTCCGGCAGCAGAATCTCCGACCGGCTCAGGATGGGGGTGCGGATGCCGTACTGCCCCATCTCCCAGCCGTCCGGGCCGGGCACAGCGGCTGTAAGGGAATACGCCTCGCCGCACACCGGATAGGCCAGCGTTTTGCCTTGCGCCTGCGCCTTTTCCGCAAGGGCAGAAAGGTCGGCTTCGGAACCAAACGCTGCGTACAGCAGGATGGTCTGCGCATTCTGCACGGCAGCCAGCTGCCAGAGGAATGCGCACAAAGCGGCATTTGCAGCCTTGCGTTCTTCCGGGCCGAGAGCCTTGCGTGCGGCACGACCCGCTTTGCGCTGGGTCTGCTTTGCTTCACTGACCGTCACCAGAGAACACCTCGCTTCATCTGAAGGTTGACTGACTTGAAAAATATACAAAAACGACACTGCATTTTTATACAAGTATAATAAACACCTCAGACGAAAAAAGCAAGCCTTTTGGCAAAATGGAAGTTGAAGATTCTACAGCTTTCTGCTATGATAAAAGAAAGCAATTCGGTTCGTGCGCGGAGCAGGGTGGCTTGAAGAGATCCGGGGCTTTCTCCGGAAATTGAGAGGGGTAGAATATTATGTACAATGAAATGATGGACACCATCGGTCTGGTCAATACCGTTGATCCGGAGTTGGCCGCAGCCATGGATCGCGAGCTGAACCGTCAGCGCCAGAACATTGAACTGATCGCCAGTGAGAACATCGTCTCTCCCGCCGTCATGGCCGCAATGGGCAGCATCCTGACCAACAAGTACGCCGAGGGCCTGCCCGGCAAGCGCTACTATGGCGGCTGTGTCTATGTGGACGAGGTGGAGAACATTGCCATCGAGCGTGCCTGCAAGCTGTTCGGCGCAAAATATGCTAATGTTCAGCCCCACTCCGGTGCACAGGCCAATCTGGCAGTTTATTTTGCTCTGCTGGATCTGGGCGATACTGTCATGGGCATGGACCTGTCTCAGGGCGGCCATCTGACCCACGGTTCTCCGGTGAACATGTCCGGTAAGAACTATAACTTTGTCTCTTACGGTGTCAATGCCGACGGCGTGATCGACTATGCTGAGCTGGAAAAGCAGGTTAAAAAGGTGCGCCCCAAGCTGATCGTGGCCGGTGCATCTGCATATCCCCGTGCCATCGATTTTGAGAAGATCGCTGAGATCGCCCACGGCTATGGTGCATATCTGATGGTGGATATGGCCCACATTGCCGGTCTGGTAGCAGGCGGCTATCACCAGAGCCCTGTGCCGTATGCTGATGTTGTTACCACCACCACCCACAAGACCCTGCGCGGCCCCCGCGGCGGTCTGATCCTGACCAACAATCCCATTCTTGCAAAGCGCATCAATTCTGCCGTGTTCCCCGGCACCCAGGGTGGCCCGCTGGAGCATGTGATCGCCGCAAAAGCTGTCTGCTTTGGTGAAGCACTGAAGCCGGAGTTCAAGGAATATGCCCGCAAGATTGTGGAGAATGCACAGGCTCTGGCAGCAGAGCTGCAGGCACGCGGTGTCAAGCTGGTATCCGGCGGTACGGATAACCACCTCATGCTGATCGACCTGCGTGACGAGGAGTGCACCGGCAAGGAGCTGGAAGCACGTCTGGACAGCGTGCACATCACCGCCAATAAGAACACTGTCCCCGGCGAGACCCGCAGCCCGTTCGTGACTTCTGGCGTGCGTCTGGGCACCCCGGCTGTTACCACCCGCGGCATGGGCGTGGCCGAGATGAAGGTGATTGCCGACTGCATCGCCGATTGCATCTGGCACTACGACGAGAAGAAGGACGAGATCAGTGACCGTGTGCTGAAGCTGACCCGGGATTTCCCTCTGTATCAGTAAATATCGCATTGTTTGAAAGAGGAAGCGCCTTCGGGTGCTTCCTCTTTCTTTTTTGCTGGGTTTGTGTTACCATAAACGCAAAGACAAAAGGAGAAATGACCATGAAGTGTACAGGGCTGTTACATCTATATTACGGTGATGGCAAGGGCAAGACCACCGCTGCCATGGGCCTTGCTTTGCGGGCCATGGGCAGCGGAAAGCGGGTGGTGATCCTGCAGTTCCTCAAAGGCGGCAAAAGCGGCGAGGTGCCGCTGCTGGAACAGCTGGGTGCAAAGGTGTACCGCGGCAAGGCGGGGCAGAAATTCGTGTTCCAGATGAACGAAGCGGAAAAGGAAGCCACCCGCCAGCTGCAGAATGCGAACCTCACAGCTGCCATGGCTGACCCTGCCGACCTGCTGATTTTGGACGAAGCGGGCAGCGCATGGGAACTGGATATGGTGGATAAAGCCCTGTTGCAAAAGGCTGTGCTGGAACGCCCGGCAGAGCAGGAATGCGTGCTTACTGCCCATACTGCGCCGCAGTGGATGCTGGATGCTGCCGACTATGCCACGGAGATGAAGTGCCACCGCCACCCTTACCAGAGGGGAATTTCCGCCCGGCAGGGCATTGAATACTGACCCGGCAGCAGGATGCCGGGTGCATGAGTGAAAAGCGCAAAAACCGGGATGGGGTATTTTTCATCTTGCATTTAGCCCACTGGTGTGATATGATGAAGACAAGAAATCATGCGTGCATTTTCTGAGCAGACCCACCACAGAACAGGGAACCGCTCCGCACCGCTGCCGGGCAGTTCCCGACGGCGTTTTGTTTGAAACTGCGGTTAGTGCTTCCTAACAGATTCTGCGTCAACGGGCCGATGCGCGCAGAAGATCTGGAGGGGAATAAAATGATTGAAACGATCGTAAAAGTAGATGGTATGATGTGCGGCATGTGCGAGAGCCATGTCAACGAAGCCGTGCGCAAGGCCTTCCCGGAGGTAAAAAGGGTGTCGTCCTCGCAGGCAAAAGCCCAGACGGTGATCCACTCGGAACAGCCGCTGGACGAGCAGAAGCTGCGGGATGCCATCAATGCAACCGGCTATGAGGTCAAGGGCGTAAGCAGTGCACCTTACGAGAAAAAAGGCTTTTTCTCGTTTTTGAAAAAGTAAGCAAACCTTAACACACATAAGGGAGGCGTATCTGGATGAGGATTCTGGTTTACGGTGCAGGCGTTTTGGGCTGCGAGCTGGCCCATGTGCTGATGCAGAACAAAAAGAACGTTGTCACGCTGCTTGCACGCGGAGAGTGGAAGGAAATGATCGACCAGAAGGGTTTGGTCATCCGCCACTGGGTGCAGCGCAAGACCACAACGGAACGGATTAAAACCGTGGACACTCTTGCCCCGGATGATTATTATGATCTCGTCTTTGTGGTCGTGCAGGCGGGCCAGCTGCCGGATGTGCTTCCTGTGCTCAAGGCCAACAAGAGCCAGTATTTTGTGTTTGTGGGCAACAACCCGCAGGCAAAGCAGGTGCTGGAATTCATGCAGCGCCCGGCGGATAAGATCGCATTCGGCTTTCAGGGCACGGCAGGCCGCCGTGAACACGACCATGTGGTCAGTGTGTACGCCAGTGCTGGCATGACGGTGGGCGGTGCCACAACTCCGCTTTCTGGCACCTTCCGAACCCGGCTCAAGACCGCCTTTGACGGTGCAAAATACAAGCTGACCTTCTATGGCGATATGGATGAATGGCTCAAGTGCCACATTGCATTCGTTCTGCCGGCGTGCTATGTGTGCTATGCCTGCAACGGCGATCTGCACCGGGCCACCAAGCAGCAGCGCGGCGCCATTCTGGATGCCGCCTATGAAGCCTGCCTGATGCTCAAGGATGCGGGCATCCCGGTGAACGATGCCAACAACACCGATAATTTCCAGCCCGGCACATCGGCCCGCCGTAAGATGGAAGCGATGGTGTTTACCATGACAAAAACACCGCTGGGCAGATTGTGCGTTTCGGATCACGCCATGCACGCAGTGTCCGAAATGAAGTATCTGGACGAAGCGTTCGATGCTCTGCGCAGGCAGACCGGCACGGCAATGCCCATGTGGGAAAAGCTGCGCAATGAAATGCCCTCGTGGGATAGCCTGCAGCAGAACCGGAAAGCAGCAAAATAAAACAAAAAAGAAGCAAAGGCACTGCCGCTCCTGTTTTGGGTGCGGCAGTGCCTTTTTGTTTGGGTCTCATTTATTCCAGAAGTCCTGCAGGGCAGCGGCCAGTTCTTCGCAGCTGCGCAGATAGCGGATATGCCGCCAGTGAGGAGGGAACAGCCGGGTGTATTCCTGCTGGGCAAACCGGTCATCCAGCAAAAGCACCGCACCTCTGTCTTCCGGCGTGCGGATCACGCGCCCTGCGGCCTGCAGTACCTTGTTCATGCCGGGATAGCGGTAGGCATAATCAAATCCAAAACCGTTCTGTGCGTCATAATAACGGCGCAGCATTTCCTGCTGCGGATTTACCTGCGGCAGGCCCACACCCACAATGGCGCACCCGATCAGGCGGCTGCCTGCAAGATCGACTCCCTCACCAAAGATGCCGCCCATCACGCCAAAACCCAGAAGCGTTTCGGCCGGGTCCGGCACAAACTGAGCCAGAAATTCAGCCCGAGCGGCATCATCCAGACGGCTTTCCTGCACAAGGGTGCGAATGCCCGGGTAACGTGCTGCAAAATCTTCGTGTACCTGCCGCAGATATGCGTAGCTTGGGAAAAAGGCAAAGTAGTTTCCCGTTCTGGCCTGCACCAGCCGGGCCAGTGCATCCGAAACTGCCTGCACGCTGGCTTCGCGGTCGCGGTAGCGGGTAGAGATATTCGGCAGGCAATACAGCCCCAGATTTTCAGCCGGGAAGGGACTGTCCAGTGCGACGGCACGTGCATCGCTGCAGCCCAGAACACTGCGGTAGAACGAGGGCGGAGCCAGTGTTGCACTGAACAGCGCTGCGCTGCGCCCTGCGGCAAGGCTGGCATCCACAAAAGGTGCCGGGTCCAGACACAGCAGCTGCAATTCAAGCTCTCTGCCGCGCGCGGTAAGCTGAGTGACAAAGTGGCTGTCGTATCGTTCGGCGGCACGGGTGATGTCCTGTACAGCAAAATAAAGCTCCAGCAACTGTGCATGTACTTCGGCATCCGGGTTCGCTTCCAGCCAGTCCTGCAAAGGTGCCTGTACGGCCCGTAGCGAACTGAGCAGGGCAGAGGGCGGCTCCTGCAAAAACACAGTACTGTCCTGTACATACAGCGGTTCGGGCAGTTCCAGTGCGGGGGCAGTGTTTTCAGGCAAAAGACTGGTCTGTGCCGGGTCTGCGGCATCGGTCTGGCTGCTGTGCCGGGGTGCAAGCTGTATGCAGGCTTTCCGGGCTTCCAGCAGGGCTTTGTCTGCTTTGGTCAGAGCGGTCTTTAAAGCACTTTTGCCCTTGCCCAATGCGCGTTTTGCCTCGGTCAGGCTGCTTTTACAAAAGCGTGCAGAATACATTGCTCTGGCTCTGTCGGGCAGATTATGTGCTTCATCGACCAAAAACAACCAGTCGCCGGAAGAATCAAAGAACCGCTTCAGGTGCACCACCGGATCGAACAGGTAATTGTAATCCCCAATGACCACATCGCACCACTCGCTCAGGTCTAGCCCCAGTTCAAAGGGACACACCGAAAAACGCTTTGCCGCCCCGGCCAGCGCTGCGCGGTCAAAGCTGCCGGTACCGTCCAGCAGAGCTGTCAGCGCATCCTTGATGCGGTCGTAGTAGCCGTTGGCGTAGGGACAAAGCTCCGGCAGGCAGGCGGGATGTCCCTCTGCGTCCGGATGCAGGCAGACCTTTTCCTTGGCGGTCAGCGTCACACTGCGCAGGGCAAGCTCTGGCTGTGCCGTATGCAGCCGGGTCAAGGCATCCTCGGCGGCAGTCTGGGTCGTGTTGCGGGCCGTGAGATAGAACAGCTTTTCTCCGTTGCCTTCGCCCATGGCTTTCAGCGCGGGGAAAAGCGCGCTCATGGTCTTGCCAATGCCGGTAGGAGCCTGACAGAACAGCCGCGTACCGCCCTTGCAGTCGGCGGTCTTGCCAGCGCGGCAGGCGCGGTAGATCTCGCCCGCCATAGCCCGCTGTCCGGGCCGGTACTGCGCAAACGGGAACTGCAGTGCCGCAAGGCTCTGAGTACGCTTTACATCCCACTCTATCCGGCGCTGCGCCCACGGAGCATACTGGCACAATAATTTGTCAAGAAATTCATCCAGCTCCTGCTGCGTAAAGCGGCGGATAAAGCGGATGATCTGATCGGTGTCTATCTGATAATAAGTCAGCCGGACGTTCAGTTCCGGCAGGCTTTGCTGTGTGGCATAAATGGCACCGTACACCATGCCCTGTGCCCAGTGGCAGGGGTTCATATCCTCAGTGATCTCTTCCGGCGGCACAGCGGTGGTCTTGATCTCGTCAATGACTACCGTGCCAGTCTCATCGGTAAAAATGCCGTCAGCCCGGCCCTCAAGGGTAAAAGTGATGTCCTCTGCCTGCCGCTCTACGGAGAGAAACACCTCGGCCTGATAGCCGTCTCCGGCAGCTTTTTGCAATTTGCGGTGGATGTGGGCACCTTCCAGTGCACGGTCAAACCCCGTAAACCGGCTGTCAATGCTGCCGGTCCGCAGCAGAAATTCCACCAGCTGCCGGATGGGCAGATGAACCGTTGCCAAAGCATTTCACCTCCGCTTTTGGGATACACTGACGAACCGGTAATTTCTCTTCAGACACGATTCGGGCCATTCCATCGCCCGCCCTATTGCCTCACGGCAACAGGGTCCCACTCCAGAGGACGGTCCTCAGAGAAACTCCCGGTTCGTCGACGTAAACTGATTATTTCAGGCCGAACATCTCCATGCATTCTGCTGCCGCTTCATCCACTTTGCCAAAATCCACCGCTGCACGGTAATAGGTCTCCAACTCATCGTGGCAGCTCTTGGCCTGTGCCATCAGGGCACTGGCCTGTTCCAGCAGTTCGGCGGCAGCACGCTCGTTAAAGCGCAGCCGTGCCCGGTACGCTGCCAGATTTTCCCTGTCAAGGAAGCGGGTGCACCGCACAGCCTGCACACTGGGCAGATGCACCGGATGCCAGCGATTATCCGTCAGGAAGGCAAGCTTCAGCTCCGGGATCAGGATATGGTCGATCTTATCCTCCGGGTGCATGGCGCATGGACAGGTAATAATGTGGTAGCCCCGCGTCAGGGCTTCGGCGCGGATCAGCTCCAGCAGCAGGCGGGACACCGCGCCGTAGTCATCCCGGAACACGATAAACTTATCCGCCAATGCCTGTGCAGTGCCCTGATAAAACACTTCACCCTTGGGGGTGACGGCGGAAAGCAGGCGCAGCTCTTCGCTGCCAATGCCTTCCGTGCGCGGCATCACCCGGGTGCACAGCCGTTTGACATAACGGCGCACCTTGTCAAAATTGGCGCTGCAGGCTTCGGCGCGGCGGCTGTCCAGCAAAAGGCTGCCTGCCGATGCAATATATCGTGCAGCGCGGCTGCGCAGCAAGGCGTTGCGGGCAAACAGCGCCTTGACCTCATCGGTGCACTGGTGCAGCTTTTCTGCATCGATGGTGTGGTACAAACTCACCACCACTTCGTCCGCACCGGGAGCATCCGGCTCCACCACATGGGGCGCAGTGGCATCCACGATGGCCCTGTGCTGCCCGGGCAGGATCACGCCGTCCAGACTGTCCGGGTCGCTGGCACAGTGGATGCGCTGCGTCAGTTCGCCGCGCTGTTCGGCAGCACGGGCAAGCCGCTTCATCAGGGTGGATTTGCCGCAGCCCGGCCCGCTTTTGATCAGGTACATCTGCATACCGGGTTCGTGGCGCAGCGGTTCAAAATAGCCCTTGAAACCGGCAGGCGTTGTGGCACCCAGAAAGAAATCAATGGAATCACGTCGTGCAGCTTCCATAATCGAACACCTCTCTTTTTGTTTTAGAGTATGCAAAAGGAAGGTGTTTGGTTCTTGCAGCGGGAATGATTCAGTCTTTATGATAGGTATGTTTGCACACCGTTTCAATGCTGTCCCGCAGGGCAGTAAAATCAGCAAAGGCTGCAGGCTTGTTCTGCGGGCTGCGCAGCAGAGCGGCAGGGTGGAAGGTACCCATGAACAGGATGCCGCCCTTTTCGTACAGCTGGCCATGCTCCTTGGTCACGGAGAAATCCTTTCGGATTATCCGCTGGGCGGCAATGCGGCCAAGGCAGACCACGATCTTTGGCTTCAGCAGGCGGAACTGCTCCCGCAGCCAGGGCATACAGGCTTCGCTCTCAGCAGGCTGGGGGTCACGGTTCTGCGGCGGGCGGCACTTGACGATGTTTGCAATATAGCAGTTCTTCGTGCGGTCAAGGTCGATGGCAAACAGATATTTGTCCAGCAGCTGGCCGCTGCGCCCCACAAAGGGCAGACCCTGCTCATCCTCATTCTGGCCGGGGCCTTCGCCCACAAACAGAACTTCGGCATCTTCCACACCCTGACCGAACACCACATTGGTGCGGGTCTTGCACAGCTCGCAGCGGGTGCAGGCAAGACAGCTTGATCTTAATGTTTCCCAATCCATGGCAGCTTGATCTCCTCTTGAAACGGTATGATGCTTAATTCACAAATCGGAACAGCTTTTCTCCTAAAATAATAGTACAAAATCTAGGATGGTACGATGCATTGCATGAAATGACGAATCCACTCAATGTCTCTTTTAGTATACGACTTTTCGGCAACATCATCAATACAGTGGCCGACAATCTTTTTAATGACATGCTCATCCACACCGGCTTTCTTTGCCGTGGTGACGAACTGAACACGACCATCATGAGGACGATGCCGGGGGACAAGGCCTAAAGCATTCACAACGAATGCGTTGCCCTTTCTGTGTGTGTTTTGGCTGGCGACTTAACGATACCACGGGACGATTCACTCGTCATGGATGTGGAGAAATCATACGATAAAACGTTGTTTTATCAAAAGAATAAACAAAGAGTATCTCGGAGCGTTGATTTTAAATCAATCTGCAGCAATGATTGAAAACGATTACACGTGCGGATTTCAAAGCACTTATACAAATTGTATCCGCTTTCTCTTTGCAGAGCGCGGCTGGATGTGTTATAATCAAAATAGTTTTCTGCAATGCATTTTCAGGCGGTAGTGCCGGACGGCAGCGCGGGAGAAACCGGATAGCGGGAGAGTGGAACTTTTGGAGTTGGAACAGGCAAAAAAGCGCGTGGAAGAATTGCGCGCTGTGATCGAGAAAAACAATCGGCTTTACTATGACCAGGATGCCCCGGAGCTTGAAGATTTTGAGTATGATGCTCTGACCCGGGAACTGAAAGAATTGGAAGCGCAGTTTCCGCAGCTGGTCACGGCATCGTCGCCTACCCAGAAGGTAGGCGGCACGGCCAGCAGCAAGCTGCCCAAGGTGACCCATGCGGTAAAAATGGAAAGCCTGCTGGATGCATTTTCGTATGATGAGCTGCGGGATTTTGACCGCCGCGTGCGGGAAGCCGGCATAGAGCCGGAGTATGTGGTGGAGATCAAGATCGATGGCCTTTCCTGCAGTCTAGAATACGAAAACGGTGAGCTGGTTCGTGCCTCTACCCGCGGTGATGGCGTGGTGGGCGAGGACGTGACCGCCAATGTCCGCGCCATTCGCAGCATTCCCAAAAAGTTGAAGGATGCACCGGAATTTCTGGAAGTGCGCGGTGAGGTATATATGCCGCATGGCGCGTTCCAGAAGCTGTGTGCAGAGCAGGAGCTGCAGGGCGCAGCGCCCTTTAAAAATCCGCGCAATGCGGCTGCCGGTTCGCTGCGCCAGAAGAATGCAAAAATCACCGGAAGCCGGGGCCTTTCTATCTTTGTTTTCAATGTGCAGCAGATCCGCGGCAAAACGCTTACCAAACATGCCGAAAGCCTGGATTACCTCAAGAGCCTTGGCCTGCCGGTCTCGCCGCGCTATCATATCGTGCATAACATTGAGCAGGCCATTGCCGAGATCGAGCAGATCGGCCAGAACCGTGCCAAACTGGATTTTGATATGGATGGTGCAGTGATCAAGGTGAACGATTTTGCACAGCGCGATCTGATGGGTTCCACCAACAAATTCCCACGCTGGGCAATTGCGTTTAAGTATCCGCCAGAGGTAAAGGAGACAACGCTGCGCAGCATTGAGGTCGCAGTTGGCCGCACCGGTGTTCTTACCCCGACGGCCTGCTTTGACCCTGTCTTTCTGGCGGGTACTACCGTTGCCCGCGCGACCCTGCACAATGAGGATTTTATCCATCAGTTCGGCCTTTGTATCGGCGATACCATTCAGGTGCGCAAGGCGGGTGATATCATCCCGGAAGTGATCGGTGTTACCAATCACGCAGAGGATGCACAGCCCTATGAGATGCCCACGGTCTGCCCCTCCTGCGGTGCACCGGTCGTTCATCTGGAGGATGAAGCAGCTCTGCGCTGTGTTAACCCCGAGTGCCCGGCACAGGCACTGCGCAATATCATCCATTTTGCTTCCCGCGATGCAATGGATATCGAGGGCCTTGGCACAGCAGTTGCCACCCAGCTGGTGGAGAAGGACATGGTGCACTCCGCAGCAGATATCTACACGCTGACACGGGAACAGCTGCTGACGCTGGATAAGTTCAAGGAAAAGAGCGTCGATAACCTGCTGAACGCCATCGAGGCTTCCAAGCAGAACAATCTGGATAAGCTCCTGTTCGGATTTGGCATCCGCAACATTGGCGATAAAGCTGCAGCCCTGCTGGCAGAACATTTCGGTACGCTGCAGGCCGTCCGGGAAGCAAGTGCAGAGCAGATCAGCGAGATCGATGGGTTTGGCGGCGTAATGGCGCAGAGCGTCGTGGAATTCTTTGCAAAAGAGGGAACGACCGACCTTGTCCATCGTCTGGCCGATGCCGGATTGAATATGCAGTGGAAGGGCGAACCGAAGGGCGATAAGCTGGCAGGAAAAACGCTGGTGGTCACCGGCACACTGGAAACTCTTTCCCGCAATGAGGCGGAAGCACTGATCGTGAAAAACGGCGGTAAGGCCAGCGGTTCTGTTTCAAAGAAAACGGCCTATGTCGTGGCAGGCACGGCAGCAGGCTCCAAACTGACCAAGGCGCAGGCGCTTGGCATCCCGGTGCTGACCGAGGCAGAATTTCTGGCAATGATCAGCGACGAAAACATCTGATAAAACCGCTCCAATGGATATCCCCGCAGTTTTGTGCTGCGGGGATATTTTTATGTCCGCAGGTTCTATCCGGCAGGGACAGGCATATACTCATAGCAGGCAATGAGCCTGAAAAAGGAGAGGACAGTGTGGATGAGTATTATCGGGCGATACGCCTGCTTCCCTCATGGCTGGCCGGGCCATTGGGACAGCTGCCAGCACAGACGGCAGCGCAGATCCATGAACTTCGGTTCCGGACAGGCTGTGGTGTTTTTGTTACACTGTCGGGTCGGCAGCTCCCGCTGCAGGACCTGCCGGAGTGTCCGCTGCAGCTGAGGGAGTGTGTATTGGATCAGCTTCAGATCGAAGAGATCTTTCACACCCTGTGCGGCGGCGCAGTACATGCACACCAGACGGAGCTTGCGCATGGATTTCTGACCATACCCTCCGGCTGCCGGGTGGGTGTGGCAGGACGCTATGTGGATCGCGACGGCCAGACGGTTCTGCAGCAGGTGCAGGGGTTGAATCTGCGCATTGCAAGGGCGGTTCTGGTACAGCTGCCGGACGAACTTCTGGTGCAACTGAAAAAGCATTTTATTGGGATGCTTTTGGTCGGCGAGCCGGACAGCGGCAAGACGACGCTGCTGCGTCAGATCGCACGAGAACTGGCCGGGATGCAGCGGCGAGCCTGCGTGGTGGACGAGCGCTGCGAGATCTTTCCGCCGGGTGATTCCGAGAAGATGCCGCCGCTGGATCTGCTGTCCGGCATCCCTAAGGAACGGGCTGTGCAGATGGCACTGCGCACGCTTTCGCCGCAGGTTATTTTACTGGACGAGCTGGGCACGCTTGCCGAAACTGCAGCGCTGGAACAGGGCTTTTACAGCGGGGTGGACTTTGTTGCAAGCGTCCATGCCGCAAGCGTGGAAGAAGCCGCCCGGCGGCCGCAGGTACAGGCGCTGCAGCGGCATGGAATGCTGCGTGTATTTGTACTGCTGCACGGCTGCACAGCGCCGGGAAAAGTCCGGCAGGTCTGCACGGTATGATGCGGCTTTTTCATTGGGCAGCGGCTGCACTGCTCCTGCTGTGCGGGTGGCTGACCGGCTCTGCATTTCAGGTCAGAACAGAGCAGCATATCCTGCAGCTGCAGCGCACCGTGGAGCTGCTGCAGCGCATCCGGCAGGAGATCGCTTACCGCAGGCTGGATCTGGAACAGCTGCAGCGGTGTCTCGTGCAGGAAAAGCTGCTGGAAAGCGATGCAGCGCCAAAACTGCAGGAAATTCCGGCACCGGAAAGATTTGATGATGCGGAACGCCTTTGCTTTGAGCAGTGCTTTGCCGGCCTTGGCCAAAGCGAAGCGGCACAGGAATGCGAACGACTGGATTATTACTCTGCCCGTTTTGAAGCATTCCTGCACCAGGCGCAGCAGAAAGCGGCATCCGGGCAAGGCTTACCGTGCAGGCTTGGCCTTGCAGCCGGCGCGGTGGCAGCACTGATTCTTTTGTAGTGGCAGGAGGACGAAAACTTGGAGATCGACCTTGTGTTCAAAATTGCAGCGATCGGTATTATCGTGGCCGTCCTGAACCAGCTGCTGATCCGTTCCGGCCGGGAGGATCAGGCCATGATGACGACCCTTGCGGGTCTTGTGGTAGTGCTTTCCATCCTTGTCAGGCAGATCAGCGCACTGTTCGTTACCATCAAGTCGCTGTTTGCACTATGAGTACATCTTTTTCCATTCTGGGGGCAGTGGTCGTCTTTGCAGCGGCGCAGCTTCTGCTGCGGAAGGATGCACCGGCCTATGCGTTTCTGCTGTCCATTGGCGCAGCATTGTTTGTGCTGCTGCAGCTTGGAGCGGCAGCGCAGGAGCTGCTTCGGAATATACTGGCTTTCAGCCGCCGGGTGAACGGGCCTGCATTTGCCTGCCTGCTGCGCTGTGCCGGAATTTTGCTGCTGACCGATTACGCGCGGACCCTGTGTGAAGAAGCTGGTGCGGATACTTTGGCATGGTGCGCCGGGTTTGCGGGCCGATGTTTGGTTCTGGCATCAGCATTTCCTCTACTGGAAGAGATTTGCCAGATGATCTGGGGGCTTGCCGCATGATAAAAAAATTCCTGCAAAAAGCGGCAGCGTTTGTATTGTGCACAGCATGCTTTCTGGCTTTTGCACCTGATGCCGCTGCGGCACAGCTGCAGGGCCTGCCCGGACAGGAGCTTTGGCAGCCTTATCTGGAAAAAGCTCCACAAAGCGCAGATTCCTTTGCCAAAGATCCGCTCAAAGCTCTGCTCGCGCTCCTGCCGGGATCACCGGCAGAGATGATCCGGCAGATGGCACACTGCTATGCGGATGTTCTGCTGTTTTTACTGTTGCTGATCGTGCTTTCATTTCTGGTGGGAGGAGCAGCCGACAGCGCCTTGTTGGAGCTGGCTGCGGCTGTGGGCTGCGGCACCCTTTTGTGGGGAGATCTGATCAGCCTTGCACAGCTGATCTGTGAGCGGATGGAGGGGTGGAAAAACTACCTTCTGGGTTTTCTTCCGGTGTACAGCGGTGTGCTCGCTGCCGGTGGAGAGGTGAATGCCAGCACAGCGGCAAGCGGTCTGCTGCTGACCGGGCGAAAACTTTTTCCTTATAATATATACGGAAGAGT
>OKSD01000439.1_pt1 | contig 45485 bp, 37 predicted proteins | sample 1601221 | NCBI WGS metagenome assembly OKSD01 (sample SAMEA3541550, study PRJEB24748) | human gut metagenome | biome: human gut; feature: human-associated habitat; material: faeces | place: China | collected 2012
CCACGTTCCACTTCTCCAGAGCCTCGGCCATGACGGTGTGGTTGGTGTAGGAGAATACCTTCTGGCAGATGTCGAAGGCTTTGTCCCAGCCAAAGCCGCACTCATCCAGCAGGATGCGCATCATCTCGGGGATGGCCAGTGTGGGGTGGGTATCGTTCAACTGGATGGCCACCTTGTCGGGCAGGTTCTCCAGCGTGGCGTAGCTGGACAGGTGGTTCTGCACGATGTCGCCGATGGAGGCAGCAGACAGGAAGTACTGCTGACGCAGGCGCAGGATCTTGCCTTCCACATGGTTGTCGTTGGGGTACAGCACCTTGGAGATGAGCTCGGCGTTGGCGTTCTTGCTCATGGCGGTGTTGTAGTTGCCCAGAGAGAAGCTGGACATATCAAAATCGGGGGCCTTTGCCTGCCACAGACGCAGCTTGGCAACGCCCTTGCCGTCGTAGCCCTGCACATACATGTCGGAGGGAACGGCCATGACGCTGTTGTAGTTGGTGTGCTGGATGTAGTGGAAGCCGTTGTCCCAGTTCTCACGGATCTCGCCGTCAAAACGGACCTCCACGGCCTGATCCGGGTGGCTCTTCAGCCACACCTGACCGCCGGGCAGCCAGTTGTCGGCACGCTCCTGCTGCCAGCCGTCCACGATCTTCTGCTTGAAGATGCCGTACTCGTACAGGATGGAGTAGCCGGTGCCGCACACGCCGGTGGTGGCCATGCCGTCCAGATAGCAGGCAGCCAGACGGCCCAGACCGCCGTTGCCCAGGCCTGCATCGGGCTCTTCCTCAAAGATGCTGTCCAGGGGGATGTCAGCATCGGCCAGCGCCTTCTTGGCAACCTCGTCGAGGCCCAGATTGAACAGGCTCATCTTCAGGCTGCGGCCCATCAGGAACTCCATGCAGAGGTAATACACCTGCTTGGTGCCGGTGCCGATGGCCTTGGACTGGAACTTCTTGTGGTTCTCGCTCATCATCTGACGGCAGATCAGTGCAAGAGAACGGTAGATCTGCTGCTTGGAAGCAACGTTCAGCTCCACGCCGTACTCGCTGGTCAGCTTGTCCTGAAGAATTTTGCCAAATTCTTTCGATGTCATAACTGTACTCCTATCCGCATTCGTGCATAAAATGCTAAAAATCTTGCGTAATGTACGGCCTCTGGTGCTTTCCCTCTACCCCGCGTGCCGTCAACATAACAACGTTATTATAATATGAACACTTGGCAAATGCAAGAAATCAATGGATTTTTTCTGTAACTGCCATTTTTTTAACCTACTTTCTGACCAATATGCCGAAAATTCAAAAAATACACTTTTTCTTGCTGCTTATTTATATTATAATAAAGAAAGTATACGGGGCAGGCGGGCATCCGGCGGGGGTAACTCAGCCAGAAATGTGCCGGGTAACTCGCCCAGTGCGTGCCGGAATGGGAAAACGATTCCGGAAACGGTGCCGCTGTCCCGGGAAAAGCAGGAATACACCGCCCGCGTGCCGGGCGGAAACGGATAAAAGGGGAAAAGACACATGGTCAACAAAGTACGGGTGAACATTGCGGGGACGCCGTATGCCATTGCAACGACGGATTCGGAAAAATACATTCAGTCTCTGGCCAAAAAGCTGGACGAGGACATCACAAAGCTGCTGGACGAGAACGAGAATCTCTCGGTGACCAAGGCGGCGGTGTTCTGCGCCATGGATTATCTGGACGAGTACCGCAAGAGCACCGGCAGCGCCGAGAACATGCGCAGCCAGATCCAGGACTACATTGCAGATGCCGCCCGCGCCAAGCTGGCCGAGGACAAGGCCAAGGCAGAGAACGAAGTGCTGCGCCGGGAAGCCGCTGCCCTGCGGGAACAGCTGGCCAAGGAGCGCCGCCGTGAAAGCCGCCGCGAGGAGCGGGCAGAGCAGGCTGCCGCAGAACAGGCTGCCGCCGACGAAAAACAGGGCTGAATACTACCTTATATAAATGGAATGGAGAATTATGTCGAAGATTGAGATCCTTGCCCCTGTGGGCAGTGAAGAAATGCTGCGTGCCGCCGTGTTCAGCGGGGCGGATGCGGTCTACCTGGGCTTTTCGGGCTTCAATGCCCGCACCGGAGCCGGCAATTTTGACGCCGACAGCCTGAAAGAGGCGGTGCGGTTCTGCCATGCCCGCGGCGTGGCGGTGCATGTGGCGCTGAACACCACCGTGTACGGCACCGAGCTGCCGGCGCTGGAACAGGCCATCCGGTCGGTGGCTGCCAGCGGAGCCGATGCTGTGATCTGTCAGGATCTGGCGGTGGCCACCCTGATCGGGAAAATCGCCCCGCAGCTGCCGCGCCACGGCTCCACCCAGATGAGCGTGCACACCCTGCAGGGCGCACTGGAGCTGAAGGAGCTGGGCTTTACCCGGGTCGTGTTGGCCCGGGAACTGAGCCTGCCCGAGGTGGAACACATCACGAAGCACTGCGGCATCGAGACCGAGTGCTTCGTGCACGGTGCGCTGTGCATGAGCATGAGCGGCCAGTGCTACATGTCGGCCTTTCTGGGCGGGCGCAGCGGCAACCGCGGCTCCTGCGCCGGGCCCTGCCGCCTGCCTTTTGAGGCCAACACCCTGCCGGAAGGCAAGCCGGGCCGCCTGCACCACCTCTCGCTGAAGGACAACTCGGTCATCGACCAGCTGGACAAGCTGCAGGCGTTGGGGGTGGCCTCGGCCAAGATCGAGGGCCGTCTGCGCACGCCGGAATATGTGGCGGCGGCGGTCAGCGCCTGTCTGGCGGGCCGCGAGGGCCGCGCCTATGACCGCGACCTGCTGAAGAACGCCTTCAGCCGCTCCGGCTTCACCTCCGGCTACCTGAACGGAAAAATCGACGGCACCATGTTCGGTGTGCGCAGCGAAGCGGACGCCGAGCTGACCAAAAAGACCCTGCCCATGCTGCGGGAGCTCTACCGTCGGGAGCGCTCCCGGGTGCCGGTGACCATGCGGCTGGAGATCGAAGAGGGCGGCGAGAAGCTCACCGTGACTGATGCGGACGGCAATAAAGCGTTTGCCTACGGCGATTTTGAGCCGCAGCCCGCCCGCACCGATCCCACCGAAAGCCTGCGCCGCAGTCTGGCCAAGACCGGCGGCACCCCCTTTGAAGCGGCGGACATCGCCGTGGAGATGGACGGCGGGCCGTGGTTCGTGCCCGGCAGCACGGTGAATGAGCTGCGCCGGGAAGCGCTGGACGCCCTGCTCAAAAAGCGGGAAGTGCTGCGCCCCTGGCCCACCACCGAGGAGCATGTGCCTGCCCTGCCGCAGCGCACCCTGCCGCCGCACCGCACCCTGCGTGCCCGGTTCGAGCGCTGGGATCAGGTGCCGGAACAGGCCCTGAGCGGAGTGGAGTATCTCATCCTGCCCATTGCACAGGCCGACCGGGTGCCCCGCGAGTGGCGCAGCAAGACCATTCTGGAGCTGCCCCGGGCCATGTTCGGTGCACTGGAGCAGGACACCGCCCGCCGCATTGCGGCCACCCAGGATGCCGGCTTTGCCGGGTACGAGGCAAGCAACATCGCCCACCTGCGGCTGTGCCGGGGCCTGCCGCTGTCCGGCGGTTTTGGCCTGAACATCACAAACAACGCAGCAGCGCAGTTCTATGCGGAGCAGGGACTGAACAGCCTGCTCATCCTGCCTGAGGTCAAGGACAGTGACATCGCGTCCATTGCCCCGATGCGGGACGGCAAGCCGGTGCCCACGGGCGTGATGGTCTACGGCCACATGCCGCTGATGCTCACCCGAGCCTGCCCGCTGCAGAACATCCACGACTGCGCCCACTGCGACAAGACCGGCACGCTGACCGACCGCAAAGCCAAAAAGTTCCCGGTGCGGTGCAGCCTGGGCATGCGCACCATCTACAACCCGGTGCCCATCTACATGGGCGACAAGCCCGGTGCGCTGGCCGTGGACTACGGCGTGGCCTATTTCACGCTGGAGACTCGCGAGGAAGCCGCCGCAATTCTGGATAGGATCCGCACCCATGCGCCTTTTGAAGGCGATTTCACCCGCGGACTGTATTTCAAGGGGACCAATTGACCCTCTCACTGGCCTTGTCCGCCTGCGGCGGTGCAATGTCGGAGCTCTCCCGAAGGGTGAGCTGGATCGAGGAATGACAAAATAAACGAGGTATACTATGGAACCGATCACCGTAAACTATAAAGTTCTGGATGCGCGGGCAAAGGTGCCTGCCTATGCGACCCCCGGCTCTGCCGCCGCCGACCTGTGCGCCGTGCTGGATGAGCCGCTGACCGTACAGCCCATGGAGCGGGTGCTGGTGCCCACCGGCCTCGCCATTGAGCTGCCCGGTGCCCACAGCGTAGCGCTGGTGTATGCCCGCAGCGGTCTGTCCATCAAGCACGGCCTGTGCATGGCCAACGGTGTGGGCGTGGTGGACAGTGACTACCGCGGCGAGCTGAAGGTGCCCATGATCAACCTGGGCAAGGAGGCCTACACCATCCAGCCCGGGGAGCGGGTGGCACAGCTGTGCATCGCCCCGGTGTACACGGCAGCCTTTGTGCCGGTGCAGGAGCTGGGCGACACCACCCGCGGCGTGGGCGGTTTTGGCTCCACCGGCAAATGAGAGAAAAGGAACGCGATATGGAACTGATCTTAGCCTCCGGCAGCCCGCGCCGCCGGGAACTGCTTTCCCTGTATACGACCGACTTCACGGTCTGTGTCAGCGACTTTGACGAGAGCACCGTGACCGCCGACACCCCGGCCCATCTGGTGGAACAGCTGGCCCGGGGCAAGTGCCTGGCGGTGGCAAAGGACCACCCGGACGCCGTGGTCATCGGCTGCGACACGGTGGTGGACGTGAACGGGGAAGTGTTCGGCAAGCCCCACGGCGTGGAGGACGCAAAACGGATGCTGCATGCCCTGTCCGGTGCCGCCCATCAGGTGCACACCGGCGTGTGCGTGAGCCGCGGCGGCCGCACCGAGAGCTTTGTGGACAGCTGCAAGGTGACCTTCTTCCCGCTGAGCGAGGAGGAGATCGACTTCTATGCTTCCACAAAGGAGCCCTACGACAAGGCCGGTGCCTATGCCATCCAGGGCCGGGCAGCCCTCTGGCTGGACCGCATCGAGGGCGATTATTACACCATTATGGGCCTGCCGGTCAGCCGTACTGTACAGCTGGTAGAGCGTTTTGTGTGAGAAAAATGGAAAAATGTAAGAAAACGAACGGAAACGCTTGAGAAAACAGCAGCTTGGGGCTATAATATAACCGTGTTATTCTGCGAAGGACGGCGCAAAACGGCCGTCAGACGCTATGGGATAGATCTACTGGAAACGATGAAGGAGAGACTTTACAATGGGTTTTCTGTCGAAGGACGTTGGCATTGACCTGGGTACCGCCAATACTCTGGTCTATATGAAGGGCAAGGGCATCATCATGCGGGAGCCGTCGGTGGTGGCTGTGGACACCAAGACCGACGAGGTGCGCTGTGTGGGCGGCGAGGCAAAGGCCGTCATCGGCCGTACCCCCGGCAGCATCGTGGCAGTGCGCCCCCTGAAGGACGGCGTCATTGCCGATTTTGACATCACCACCAATATGCTGGAGAACTTCCTGAAGAAGGCCTGCGGCAACAGCATGTTCTCCCGCCCCCGCGTGGTCATCTGCATTCCCTCCGGCGTGACCGAGGTGGAGCGCCGCGCCGTGCGGGAAGCTACCCTGAAGGCTGGTGCCCGTCAGGTGTCGGTGATCGAGGAGCCCATGGCCGCTGCCATCGGTGCGGGCCTGCCCATCAGCGAGCCTACCGGCAGCATGATCGTGGACATCGGCGGCGGCACGGCCGAGATCGCCGTGATCTCGCTGGGCGGCATCGTGGCCTCCCGCAGTGTGCGCATGGCCGGTGACATGTTCGATCAGGCCATCATCGCCTTTATCAAGCGCAAGTACAACCTGCTCATCGGTGAGCGTACCGCCGAGCAGATCAAGATCGAGATCGGTTCCGCCTACGTTCTGGACCCGGAGCTGACCATGGAGATCAAGGGCCGCAACCTGGTGGACGGCCTGCCCAAGAACATCGTGGTGCACTCTGAGGACGTGCGTGCCGCCCTGCTGGAGTGCCTGGAGAAGATCACCAGCGCCATCAAGGAGACGCTGGAGCGTACCCCGCCGGAACTGAGCGCCGATATCATCGACCGCGGCATCACCCTGACCGGCGGCGGTGCCCTGCTGCGCGGTCTGGATCAGCTGATCCAGAGCGAGACCGGCATTGACGTGCATGTTGCCGAGGACCCGCTGGACTGTGTGGCCAAGGGTGCCGGTGCAGTGCTGGATCATGTGGATGTGCTGCACGACGTGCTGGACACCGACGGCGGTCATATGTAATCAGCGGCCCGGAAGCGGGCTGCCGGATCTCTTGCGGAAAAGCTATTGACGTTGCACCTGCGCTGTTTTCCGCTGCAAACAGGACCCTTGCGCGGATGGCACGGCTGTCCGCGCTTTTTTTGTGAACGCGCAGGTTTGCTCCGAATGGGAGGACAGACCCCTTGAAAGATTTTTTTGACACCTGGAAATTCAAGATCCTGGTCATCGTGGCGGTGTTCCTGGTGGGCATCATGGCCTATGCCGGTGCCAACGGCCGCCTGACGGCAGCCCCGCAGGAGCTGCTGAGCGTGGTGCTCACCCCCCTCCAGAAGGTCACGTCGGCCCTCAGCGGCGGTGCGGCCTCGGTGTGGGAAAAATACACCAGCATCGACGATGTGATGGACCGGAACGAGCAGCTGGAAGCCGAAAATGCAGAGCTGCGCCAGCAGATGGTGGACTACGACCGCATCAAGGCCGAGAACGACGCCTACAAGGCACTGGCACGCATCCAGGACACAAATTCGGAGGCGAGCTATGTGTCGGCCTTTGTCATCGGCCGTGACCCGCTGGATGAATTTGGCGGTTTTACGCTGGATCAGGGCAGCACGGACGGCGTGGCGGTGAACGATGCCATCATCAGTGACCGGGGCTATCTGCTGGGCGTGGTGGTGGAAGTGGACGCCACCAGCTGCAAGGTGATGACCATCCTGCACCCCAGCTTCAACGCAGCGGGCGTGATCTCCCGCACGCGGGAAAACGGCATCATCACCGGCAGCGCCGACTATGCCGCCGACGGTCAGTGCGTGCTGACCAATCTGGACCGCGCCACCGAGGCCCGCAAGGGCGATCAGGTGATCACCACCGGTCTGGGCGGGGTGTTCCCGGCAAACCTGCTGGTGGGCACTGTGCAGGAAGCGGTGCCGGAGCAGAGCGGCAAGTCCTCCAGTGCGGTCATCCTGCCGGGTGCCGACCCGCGCACGGTCAAGCATGTGTTCATCGTTACCGAATATTAAGGAGGCAGATGTATGGAATCTCGCCGCAAGCGCAGCCGCAGCCAGATCCTGAAGTGGTGTTGCTATGTGCTGGGCCTGTTTGTGTGTGCGGCGCTGCAGACCACGCCGGGGCTGTTCCAGCTGGGTCAGGCAAAGCCGCTGCTGCTGCTGCCGCTCTGTCTGGCCGTGTCGGTGTGTGAGGGCGAATTTGCCGGAGCACTGTTCGGCATGGTGTGCGGCCTGCTGTGGGATTACACCGCCGGGCGCACCGTGGGCATGCTGGCACTGGAAATGATGCTGCTCTGCTTTGCCGTGGGCGTGCTGGTGCAGCTGTACCTGCAGAGCGCTCCGGGCAACTTTGCGGTCATCTCGGCCGCAGCGGCTTTGCTGGTGCTCTCCTGCGACTGGCTGTTCTTTTACCGGATGCCCGGCTACAGCGGCTCGGCACAGCGCTACCTGTGGTTCGTGCTGCCCTCGGCGGCCCTTACCATTCCGGCGTCGCTGGTGGAGTTTGCCATCGTGCGGCACATTTACAACAAGTTCAAGATCGACAACGGCGTGGTCTGACCGCCGGAGGAACTACGGATGAACCAAAACGAACGCAAAACCGTCATGCGGCGCATGGTGCTGCTGATCGCTGTGGCGGCACTGGTCATGGGCCTGTACGCCCTGCGGCTGATCTTTCTGCAGCTGGTCAACAGCGACGAGTACAAGTCCCAGGCCACCAACACGACGGACTATAACTTTACGGTCACCGCTGCCCGCGGCGACATCGTGGACAGCACCGGCAAGCGCATTGCCACCACGACCACCAGCTACAACGTGGTGCTCAACAAGCTGCAGATGGGTGACGAGGATCTGGACAGCCTGCTGCAGCGGGTGGTGGAGCTGTTTGAGAAAAACGGCGAAAGCTGGACCGATACCCTGCTCATCAGCCAGCCGGACGCGGCGGGCAACTATACCTTTACAGCCCGGGATGACAGCAGCAGCGACCAGCGGCAGCTGACCACGATGAAGGAGAACCTGGGCCTGCAGCAGTATGCCACCGCCAACGACGTGATGGAAATGCTGGTGGAGAAAAACAACCTGCAGGATCTGCCGCTGCGCTGGCAGCGCACCCTGGCCGGCATCCACTACGAGATGGAACTGCAGGCATTTTCCAACGTGAACAACTTTGTGATGGCGGAAAACGTCAGCGACGTGACCGTGGCCACCATCAAGGAGAACAGCCTGTCGCTGCCCGGCGTGGAAATCGTGCAGACCAGCACCCGCAGCTACGAGCAGGGCGATATCGTCCCGGCGGTGCTGGGCCGTGTGGGCAAGATCACCGCCGAAAAGTGGAAGGTGACCGACGAGAACGGCCAGGTGACCTACCCCCTGCGGGACAAGGGCTACAACATGAACGATGTGATGGGCATCTCGGGCCTGGAGTCTGCCTATGAGGATGAACTGCGCGGCAAGGACGGTGTGGAGACCATCACCCGCAATTCCGACGGTGTGATCGTGAACACGCAGCTCACCACTGTGCCGGAACCGGGCCACACGGTGCAGCTGACCATCGACAGCGACTTCCAGCGGGCGGTGAACAAGGCACTGGCCAACAACATTGACATGATCAACCGCACCTACAACACCGGCAACATGAAAGCGGCAGCCGGTGCGGCGGTGGTCATTGATGTGAAGAATGGCGGCGTGCTGGCGGCCTCCAACTACCCCAGCTTTGACCAGAACCTGTATGCCACTCAGTACGACGAATACAGTGCCGACCCCAGCCTGCCGCTGTTCAACCGCAGCCTGCAGGGTCTGTACACGCCCGGCTCCACCTTTAAGCCGGCCGTGGCCGTGGCCGCGCTGGACAGCGGCCTGATCAACCAGTATTCCACCGTGAACTGTACAGGTGTGTATACCTATTACAAGGACTACCGTCCCCGCTGCACCCAGCACGGCCACAGAGGCAACATCAGCGTGGTGGATGCCATCAAGTGGAGCTGCAACATCTTCTTCTACGATGTGGGCCGCCGCCTGACCAGTGACGTCTACGACGCCTATGCCTACAAGCTGGGTCTGGCTCAGCGCACCGGCGTGGAAGTGAGCGAGAGCCTGGGCCGTCTGACCACCAAGAACGACAGCAACTACAACACCTCGCTGGACATTCAGGCGGCCATCGGTCAGGGCAATACGGTGGTCACCCCCATTCAGCTGGCCACTTATGCGGCTACGCTGGCCAACAACGGTGTGCGCTACCGCACCCACTTCGTCAAGGCCATCCTCGACACGAATACCGGCGAGGTGATCCATGAGACCCAGCCCGAAGTGATGGATGTGGTGGAGGACAACGGCACCACCTTTGCACTGGTGCGGCAGGGCATGAAACTGGTGCCCAGTACCATCACCGGCAAGATCTCCAGCTACCCGATCGCCATTGCCTGCAAGACCGGCACCCCCCAGCGCAGTGAGACCTACGCCCCCGGCAAGCACTACCTGAACGCGATGATGATCGCCTACCTGCCGGCCGATGACCCGGAGATCGCTATCGGCATCACGGTGGAGTACGGCGGCTACGGTGCCCGCACCGGTGATCTGGTGGTGGACATCGCCAATGCCTACTTTGCCATGAAGGATGGCACGCTGGAGGTGGATCCCTATGTGAACCCTGCTCTGAGCGCGGATCCTTCGGATGACACGACCGGCGCGGCCGATACCACGGACACTGCCGGTGCCGCACAGGATGAGACACAGCCGGAGCAGGGAAGTGCAGACTAACGTCGTTTTGCGGTGCACACTCTGAAAATTTAAGACAAAATTGAATATTCTGTATAAAAACTGGTTGTAAATGATTGGATTTTGTGATATCATTTTGTACAAAGGGAAATTTCCGCAAATGACACGACAGAGGAGAGATAACAGATGACGATTGCACTGATTGCGCATGACTCCAAAAAGGAGTTGATGGTTCAGTTTTGTACGGCGTACTGCCGCATCCTGAGCCAGCATAAGTTGGTGGCGACCGGCACAACCGGCAAGCTCATCGCCGAGGCGACGGGCCTGCAGGTGCAGCGTTTTCTGGCCGGTGTGCAGGGCGGCGACCAGCAGATCGCGTCCCGCATTGCCTGCAATGAGATCGACCTGCTGTTGTTTTTCCGCGACCCCATCAATGCAAAGCCCAGCGAGCCCAACGAGATGACTCTGCTGCGCCTGTGCGATGTGCACAACATCCCCATGGCCACCAACATCGCCACCGCCGAGGTGCTGATCCACGGCCTGGAGCGCGGCGATCTGGACTGGCGCGACATCGTGCACCCCCAGAACGACTGAGGCACGAAACCTTTATCCACAACAAAAGGCACCGCAGGAGCGGTGCCTTTTTTGCGTCCCGGAACGGGGAACTATGAAAAAAGTTGTCTTACAACTGGAGTTCCTGCGCCAGCTCAGCCAGATCTCCGGCGTCGAATTCGCCCAGAGGCAGCAGCAGACGGGCCAGCGTCTCCTGCGGCAGGGCGGCCAGTGCGGTGCTGTCATCGCGGGCAGCGTCCACCGGGGGCAGCACGGTGTGCACGCCGTCGGTGCCCACCTCCAGCCGGGCGCGGCTGCTGCTGCCGATGTACTGGATGCCCAGCTTGTCGGCGGCGGTGAGCAGGGCGGCGAACTGCGGCCAGGCCCCGGCGGCTCCCGGCTGCTGGGCCAGCGCTTCGGCGTTCAGCAGGATGCACTCGATCCCCAGCGCCTCGGCGGCTTTTTTGGCTCTCTGTGCGGCTTCGGCCTGCTCCGGGGCAAGGCGCACCACGGCACCCACCACGGCAAACCCCTGCTGCTGCAGGATGCGCACCGCCACGGCTGCCTCGGTGCTGCCGTCCATCTGCATCAGGACCTTGTCCTGGCTCTCGTAGGTGTCAAACCCGCTGCCGGGCAAAAATGTGTCGTTCATGTTCCCTGCCTCCCGCCGTGTGCTTTGCTTTGGGCTACGGCCAGCTGGTCGCAGCGTTCGTTTTCCGGATGGCCTGCGTGCCCCTTGACCCAGACGTATGTGATGGTGTGTCTTGCTTCCTGCTCCAGCGCCTGCGCCCAGAGGTCCGGGTTCAGGGCAGGAGAGCCGTCCGATTTCTTCCAGCCGCGGCGCTTCCAGCCTTTGGCCCAGCCCTTCTGCAGCCCGTTGATGACATATTGGCTGTCGGAGCAGTAGCGCACCTCGCAGGGCTCCTTGAGCTGGCGCAGGGCCTCGATGAAAGCAGTGAGCTCCATGCGGTTGTTGGTGGTGCTGGCGTCGCCGCCGCTCAATTCCTTTTCGTAAACTTTGCCGTTGAAACGGTAGCGCAGCACAGCGCCCCAGCCGCCCGGGCCGGGGTTGCCGCTGCAGGCACCGTCGGTGTATACTTCGACCTGCTTCATGCGGGTTCTCCTTTATAAAGTAGTATCTCTATTTAGCGCTATTTTGGCCGGGATGTCAAGGGGCAATGCATAAAGACGGCACCCTTTGCCAAACCTTGGAATTGACAAAACCGGTGCGAAATACTATACTAAGCGTAACAAAATGCGTATAGGGGCGCACCGAAGGCGTGCGCTCAGACGTTCCTGCAGAAAAGCCGCGGTCGCATCGAACAGATGGACTGTACGGGCTGAGGGATTCTTGTGGAACGACCAGCGGTGCCAAAAGCACGCTGACAGGACAATTCTATACGGTGCATCCAACGGAAGCCGATGCAAAGATCCGGTGCTTCCCCATGCAGCGCACGGCTGTCTCCCTTGTGGAGACGGTCCGCGCCGCCATTATTTTTGGAGGTCAAGAATGGCTCAGACGAAAGAAAAAGAAAACACGGTCCCGGCTGCCCGCGCAAAGCAGAACGCAGCCGCAGCCCCGGCAGCGGCCGGGGAAAAGCGCCCCCGCACCACCCGGCGGCCCTACTACAACCGCCGCCCCCGCCGCCCGCAGCAGCCCAAGGAGGCTGCAACGCCCATCCACATCTACCCGCTGGGCGGTCTGGGCGAAGTGGGCAAGAACATGACCGTGTATGAGTGCAACGGGGACATGATCATCGTAGACTGCGGTCTGGTGTTCCCGGACAGCGAGATGTACGGCGTGGACATGGTGATCCCGGACTTTACCTTTGTGGTGCAGAACAAGGACCGCATCAAGGGCCTGCTCATCACCCACGGCCACGAGGACCACATCGGCAGCATCCCGTATCTGTTGCAGAAGTTCGACCTGCCCATCTACGGCACCCGCCTGACCTGCGGCCTGATCCGGAACAAGCTGGAGGAGTTCGGCCTGGCCGGCAAGACCAAGTTCGTGGAGATCACCCCCAAGCAGAAGATCAAGCTGGGCTGCTTCACCGTGGAGCCCATCCATGTGAACCACTCCATCCCGGATGCCGTGGCCTTTGCCATCGACAGCCCCGCCGGCACCATCATCCAGACCGGCGACTTCAAAATCGACTACACCCCGCTGGCCTGCGGTGTGACCGACCTGTCCACCCTGGCCGAGTATGGCCAGCGCGGTGTGCTGGCCCTGCTGAGCGACTCCACCAACGCGGAGCGCCCGGGCTTTACCGCCACCGAGCAGAAGGTGGCCGCCGGTGTGCGCAGTTTGTTTGCCCGCGCCCGCAACAAGCGTATCATCATTGCGACCTTTGCGTCCAACATCTACCGCGTGCAGCAGATCATTGATCTGGCCGTGGAGGATGGCCGCAAGGTGGCCTTCAGCGGCCGCAGCATGGTCAACAATACTGCCATGGCACAGGAGCTGGGCTATATGCACATCCCGGAGGGGACGCTGATCGGCGTGGACGAGCTGAACCAGTACCCGCCGGAGCAGGTGGTGCTGATCACCACCGGCAGCCAGGGCGAACCCCTGAGCGCACTGAGCCGCATGGCCTCCTGCAGCCACCGTCAGGTGCGCGTGGGTCCCGGCGACTTCATCATCATCTCTGCCAACCCCATTCCCGGCAACGAAAAGAGCGTGACCAAGATCGTGAACGGTCTGCTGCTGCTGGGCGCAGAGGTCATCTACGAGAGTATGTATGATGTGCATGTGTCCGGCCACGCCTGCCAGGAGGAGCAGAAGCTGATGCTCACTCTGACCAAGCCCAAATATTTCCTGCCGGTGCACGGCGAGTACAAGCAGCTCAAGAAGCACGCCCTCACGGCGGCCAGTCTGGGCATCCCCACCAGCAACATCCTGATCGCGGAGAATGGTTCCAACGTCATCCTCAGCCAGGACGAGATGAAGCTGGGCGAGCCGGTCACCGCCGGTGCCGTCATGGTGGACGGCCTGGGCGTGGGCGACGTGGGCAACGTGGTCCTGCGGGACCGCAAGCACCTGTCCGAGGACGGCCTGGTGATCATCGTGGCTACGGTGGACAGCAAGACCGGCAAGGTGCTGGCCGGGCCGGACCTCGTGAGCCGCGGCTTCGTGTATGTGCGCGAGAACGAGAGCCTGATGGACGGTGCCCAGAGCATCGTGGAAAACGCACTGGAACGCTGCGTGGACGAGCATGTGCGCGACTGGAACAGCGTCAAGACCCGCGTGCGGGAGGCGTTGAGCAGCTATATTTACCGGCGCACCAAGCGCAGCCCCATGATCCTGCCCATCCTGATGGAGGTATGAGCAGGGCGCGCCGCCGGGCGGCACAGCATATGACCGGGAGGCAGAAAAGCAGATGAAACAGAAACCGAGATGGACCATGGAGATGCTGACCGCAGCGCTGGCGGTGCTTTGTGCCCTGCTCACGCTGGTCCTGCTGATCCAGCGGCCCAGCATCTGGCCGGTGCTGCTGGCACTGGTGGTGGCGTGGGGCATCTGCATGGCGGCGTTCCGCTACCAACTGCGCCGCTGGCTGTCCCGCTGGGTGCGCGGCGACAACTTTGAAAAATCCAAAACAAAATTCAGTCTGGAGCAGCTCTCACAGCCGACGGCTCTGCTGTCCGGCGAAACGGTGCTGTGGTACAACGAGCAGTTCCGTGCCCGTCTGCTGGGCGGGCAGGATATGCTGACCAGCCGGGTGCAGAAGGTACTGCCCGGGCTGGACCTGCAGCAGTGCCGCACCCAGCAGGGCCAGCTGCTGACGCTGGCGGACGGCTTCTGGAGCGTGCACAGCTCCACGGTGCCCGGCGGGGCCGAGTGCATGACCCTGCTGGTGCTGAACGAGGAGACCGCCCTGCGCAAGATCGAAGCGGAGTACAAGGCCAGCCGCCCGGGCTATCTGGTGTTTCTGGTGGACGGCTATGACGATGTGTTCGGCGACATGCTGGACAGTGAGCGCGCCCGCCTGCTGGAGGGCATCAACCGCATCCTGGAAGATATGATCGGCCGGGGCAGCGGTTTTCTGCGCCGGGTGGCCAGCGGCCGTTACATCGCCGTGGTGGAAGAACGCCAGATGGAGCAGTTTGCCAAGCGCGGCTATGACGTGCTGGACAAGATCCGTGCGCTGGACCCCAGTGTGAACCTGTCACTGTCCATCGGCATCGGCCGTGGGGCCAAGACCCTGCGGGAAGCGCAGGACATGGCCGTGCAGGCGCTGGACATGGCGCAGGGGCGCGGCGGTGACCAGGCCGCCGAGATGACGCCGGACGGCTTTACCTTTTACGGCGGCGTGAGCCATGGCGTAGAAAAGCGCAGCAAGGTGCGCAGCCGCATCGTGGCCGACCAGCTGGTCAAACTCATCAAGGAAGCGGACCATGTGGTCATCATGGGCCACCGCATGAGCGATCTGGACGCCATTGGTGCCGCCGAGGGCGTATTGCGCATCTGCAAGATCTGCGACGTCCCGGCGGTGATCGCCGTGAAGCGGGACGCCACGCTGGCGGGCAGCCTGATCGACGCGCTGTGCAGGGCGGGCCAGAAGGATGACTTCATCGACCCGAAGGACGCACTGCCCATCATCTCCAAGCGCACCCTGTGCGTGGTGGTGGATACATACCAGGTGGGCCTTGTGGAAAGCAAGGAGATCCTGGAAAAATGCGGCAAGGTGGCTGTCATCGACCACCACCGTAAGGGTGTGGGCTACATCCAGAACCCGGATCTGGTCTGCCATGAGCCCTATTCCTCCTCGGCCAGTGAGCTGGTCACCGAGCTTTTGCAGTATGTGGGCGACCGCGACGACAAGCCCAACCGAGTGGAAGCCGAGGGCCTGCTCTCCGGCATCCTGCTGGACACCCAGGACTTTACCCTGCACACCGGCGTGCGTACCTTTGAAGCCGCTGCGGCCCTGCGCCGTTACGGTGCCGAGACGGAGCGGGTACGTCAGCTGTTTGACGTGACCATGGTGGAATATGCGGCCAAGGCCGAACTGGTGGAGCGGGCACGGATGTACAGGAACTGCGCCATCTCGGTGGGCGGCGAGATCGCCCCGGAGGCCCGTGTGGCCATCGCGCAGGCCGCCAACGATCTGCTGCGCATCCAGGGCGTGGACGCCAGCTTTGTGGCGGTGCAGGTGGGCACCGGGGTGAACATCTCGGCCCGCAGCCTGGGTGCCGTGAACGTGCAGGTGATCATGGAAGCACTGGGCGGCGGCGGCCACCAGACCATGGCAGCGGCACAGCTCAAGCACATCACCCCGGAGGCGGCCCGCTCTCGCATCGAGACGGCCATTGACAACTACTGGGCATCCCAGAAAAAGAGCGGTGCCGAAGAAAAATGAGAGTGAGAGGTTCTTCCCATGAAACAGTATGATTACCTGATCGTCGGTGCGGGCCTGTATGGTGCCGTGTTTGCCCACGAGGCAAAGAAGGCCGGCAAGAAGTGCCTTGTCATCGACAAGCGCAGCCACATTGCGGGCAACATCTACACCGAGCCGGTGGAGGGCATCAATGTGCACCGCTACGGTGCCCACATCTTCCACACCAACAACAAGACCGTGTGGCAGTATGTGAACCAGTTTGCGGAGTTCAACCGCTACACCAACAGCCCGGTGGCCAACTACCATGGCGAGATCTACAATCTGCCCTTCAACATGAACACCTTCAACAAGATGTGGGGTGTGGTGACCCCCGCCGAGGCAAAGGCCAGGATCGAGCAGCAGAAAGCGGAGGCAGGCATCACCGACCCGCAGAATCTGGAAGAGCAGGCCATCAGTCTGGTGGGCACCGACATCTACGAAAAGCTCATCAAAGGCTACACCGGCAAGCAGTGGGGCCGCCCCTGCACCGAGTTGCCGGCCTTTATCATCAAGCGTCTGCCGGTGCGTTTTACCTACGACAACAACTATTTCAACGCGCTGTATCAGGGCATCCCCAACGGCGGCTACACTGCCATGGTGGAAAACATGCTGGAGGGCACCGAGGTGCGCCTGAATGTGGACTATCTGGCTGACCGTGAGGCGCTGAACGCGCTGGCCGACAAGGTGGTGTACACCGGCCCGGTGGATGCCTACTTTGGCTACCGTCTGGGGGCTTTGCAGTACCGCAGCGTCCGCTTTGAGACCGAGGTGCTGGACACCGACAACTATCAGGGCAACGCCGTGGTGAACTACACCGATGCCGAGACCCCCTACACCCGCATCATCGAGCACAAGCACTTCGAGTTCGGCACCCAGCCCAAAACGGTCATCAGCCGTGAATACAGTGCCGAATGGAACAAGGGCGACGAGCCGTACTACCCGGTCAACGACGCCAAGAACGGTGCTCTGTACGCCGAATACAAGCAGCTGGCCGACGTCGAGCCGGGTGTGATCTTCGGCGGCCGTCTGGGCGAATACAAGTACTACGACATGGACAAGGTCATCGAGGCGGCACTCGATGTGGTGCAGAAGGAACTGGCGTAAAAGCCTGACCGTTTGGAATGGCCGCCGCGTGTGCTCTGGCCAGAAATAGCGGAAATAAATTGGATTTTTGCACTTCCGGAACGCCTGCGGGCGTTCCGGAAGTGCATTTTTCACAAGAGGGGCCGGAGAGAAAACATTCTGCACAACTTTTTGCAGGGAGAAGTTATCAACGGCAGCAGCTCCTTGCGTGAAAGGGTGTTTGGAGCAGCCCGCAGGCTGCGACAAACACGAAATAAATCATAAACTTCCGATGAATATGGTCAGAGCGAAGCGGAGACCATTTTAAATGGTTGGCTGCCCCTCTTGCTCAAAGCCGACAAATGCGCTATACTATAAACACAAGAACGGCACCGGGGTTCCGGTGAAAAGTGAGGGATAAACATGAAAGTGATTCTCAAGCAGGATATCAAGGGCATTGGCAAAAAGGACGAGATCCATGAGGTGTCCGACGGCTACGCCCGCAACTACCTGTTCCCGCGCAAGCTGGCGGCTGTGGCCGATGCCAGCGCTGTGAACGTGGCCCGCAGCAAGGAAGCCGCAGCCGATTTCCATGAAGCTGAGAATGTGGCCGCTGCCAAGGCACTGGCCGCCAAGATCGAAGGCAAGACCGTGACCATCAAGGCCAAGGGCGGTGCCTCCGGCCGTCTGCACGGCAAGGTCACCGGCAAGGAAGTGGCCGAGGCGCTGTCTCAGCTGGCCGGTGCAGCCATCGATAAGAAGAAGATCGAACTGGAAACCAAGGACATCAAGGAGGCCGGCGTGTTCAACGGCAAGGTGCGCCTGCATGTGGGCGTTGTGGCTTCCTTCAAGATCCAGGTGGAAGTGGAACAGGCCTGATTTTTCTGCCAATCTGCGCCCCCTCACAGCAGGGGGCGCTTTTTGGCTTTTCCGGGAGGAACGGAAAATGAAGCAAGTACAAAAGAAGCATTCCGCGTGGCTGCAGACCCTGCTGACCGTGGTGCTGTCGGTACTGATCGCGTCAGCGGTCTGGATCGGCCGGTATGGAGTGCCGCTGCTGGGGCTGCCCAAGGCGGAGGATGTGCAGAGCGTCACCCTGGTGAGCCTGGACAGCGGTTCCGTTACGGTCACGGACACTGAGAATGTTGAGCTGCTGGTCAAAGCGGCCAACCTGCTGAACTATAAGCTGGGGGCGCCGGACACCACAGACCCGGAACTGACCGTGACCTATACCCTGAAAAACGGGGAAGTCCGGGTGCTTTCCGCCAGCCGCACGACCATGTGGTGGAAGGGCAGAGCACATCCGCTCAGGCAGCCGGAGGTGTTCTGCAATATTGTGGACGGCCTGTTTCTGGACGGATACGACAACAATGCAAAAGGATAAAGGACCATGCCGAACGAACGACATTATAACAACGAACTGAATCTGGAGAGCGTGGGCATCAACCAGCCGTTCAACATGCAGGCGGAGCAGAGCGTGCTGGGCGCGGTGCTGCTCAAGCCCGACACCCTGACTGACCTGGTGGAGATCATCAAGCCGGAAATGTTCTATACCCGGCAGAACGCGCAGATCTGGAGCGAGATGCTGCGGCTGTTCACCAACGACCAGACTATTGACTTTGTGACCCTGCTGGATGCGGTGATCTCGGACGGAGTGTTCCCCAGTGCGGACGAAGCCAAGGTGTACCTGACCGGTCTGGCCGAGACGGTGCCCAGCATCTCCAACGTGAAGGCATACGCCCAGATCGTGCAGGAAAAGTATCTGGTGCGCCAGCTGATGGACGTGGCCAAGGATATCCTGCAGGACGCCGGGGACGAGCCGGACGCCGACCTGCTGCTGGAAAATGCCGAGCAGCGCATCTACGAGATCCGCTCCGGACGGGATTCCAGCGCATTGACCCCGCTTTCCTCCAGCATGGTGGAGACCCTGACCAACCTGCAGAAGATCAGCGGCCCGGATGCCGACAAGTACAAGGGCATCCCCACCGGGTTCCGCCTGCTGGACACGGTGCTCACCGGCCTTGGCCGTGGTGACCTGATCATCCTGGCCGCCCGCCCCGGCATGGGCAAGACCAGTTTTGCGCTGAACATCGCCACCCGCGTGGCCATGCAGCAGAAGGTGCCGGTGGCCATCTTCAGCCTGGAAATGACCAAGGAGCAGCTCACCAACCGCATCCTGTCCGCCGAGGCCGGCATCGACAGCCAGGCTTTCCGCACCGGTGCCCTGCGCGCCGAGGACTGGGAGTATCTGGCGCTGGCCACTGAAAAACTCCACGATGCACCGATCTATATGGACGATACCTCCGGCATCACCATCACCGAGATGAAGGCCAAGATCCGCCGGGTGAACCAGGACCCCACCCGCCCCAACGTAGGTCTGATCGTCATCGACTATCTGCAGCTGATGACCACCGGCCAGCGCACCGAGAACCGCGTGCAGGAGATCAGTTCTATCACCCGGAACCTCAAGATCATGGCCAAGGAAATGAACGTGCCCATCATCGCGCTGAGCCAGCTGTCCCGTGCGGTGGAAAAGCAGGGCAACAACTCCAGCCACCGGCCCCAGCTGTCCGACCTGCGTGATTCCGGTTCCATCGAGCAGGACGCCGACTGCGTCCTGTTCCTGTACCGCGATTCCTATTACGCCAGCCAGAACCCGGACGGTGCTGAGGTGGATGCCGACACGGCCGAGTGCATCGTGGCCAAGAACCGCCATGGTGAGACCAGTACCGTGCCGCTGGGCTGGGACGGTGCCCACACCCGCTTCATGGATGTGGATTTCAAGCGCTGAACCGATGAAAAACGAGAAAGACTGCCGGGCTGCAGTGCGGGATTTCTGCCTGCAGAACCGGCTTTTGTGTCCGGGGCAGCCGCTGCGGCTGGCGGCGGCGGTTTCCGGCGGGGCCGACAGCATGGCGCTGCTGCTCCTGTTGCGGGCGCTGCAGCCGGAGTTCGGCTACACCCTCTCAGCCTGCCATGTGAACCACGGCCTGCGCGGCGCCGCCGCCGACCGGGACGAAGCCTTTGTGCGGCAGGCCTGCGGGGCACTGGGGGTGCCGCTGCGGGTGTTCCACGCGGCAGAACTGGCCGACACGGTGGATGCGCCGTCGCCCCACGCCGGGGAGGACTGGGCCCGCCGCCTGCGCTATGCCTGCTTTGAACGCCTGTGCGAAGAGGGGATAGATGCCGTGGCAACGGCCCATACTGCAAATGACCAGGCCGAAACGCTGCTGCTGCGGCTGGCCCGGGGCACCGGGCTGCACGGCGCGGCAGGCATCCGGCCCCGGCGCGGGTGTTATCTGCGGCCGCTGCTCTGCCTGAACCGGGCCGACACCGAGGCGGTCTGCCGGGCGGCCGGGCAGACATGGGTCACCGATGAGACGAACGAGACGGACGCCTACGCCCGCAACCGGCTGCGCCGGGCGGCACTGCCTGCTTTGCGGAGCACGAACGAGGCAGCCGTGGAAAATCTGGCCCGCTTCTGCGAGAAGGCGGCGCAGGCCGACGCCTACTTTGCCCAAAAGGCCGAAGCGCTGCTGATGGATGCCCGCCTGTCGGACACGGACCCCGTGTGCTGGCGGCTGGAGCCGCTGGCGGCAGCGGATGCGCCCATTCTGGAAACGGCCCTGCACCGTCTGGCGGCCCCGGTGCGGGACCCGGAAGAAAAATATATCCGGCTGTTGGCGCAGCTGGTGCAGCAGGGCAGCGGAGCCGTGCAGCTGACCGGGAAGGTCCGCTTCTGCGCGGCAGATGGGGTGCTCCGGCAGGAAACACAGGCCGAATCCGCCGGCTGGGACGCCGATGCGGCGGCCGCATTTACCGCAGCCCTGCAGGCCGGAAAACCGGCCCGGATGCCTCTGCCGGGGGGCAAAACCCTGACTGCACGGGTGTTCCCGGCGGATTTTGAAGAAAAAATACAAGTCGTTCATAAAAAAGACTTAAAAAATCGGGCGGATTATGCTAGAATAACTACGTTGTATGCTGGTCTTGTTCTGCGCACCCGCCAGCCGGGGGATGTTTACCGCCCCGCCGGGCGAGCGGTGCACAACCGCCTGCGCAAATGGATGAACGAAGCGGACATCCCGGCGCAGCAGCGGGACACGCTGCCGCTGCTGGCAGCAGGCAGCGAGGTGCTTTGGGTGTGCGGCAGCGGCTTTGCCGAGGGCCTTGCACCGGATGAGACCACGACGCAGATCCTGCAGATGGAACAGGAAACTTGAAGGGATAAAAAGGAGAAACATCATGAGCATGAATGATGACATCAAGACCGTTCTGGTCTCGGAAGAACAGCTGAAAGCCAAGGTTGCGGAGCTGGGTGCACGCATCAGCAAGGACTACGAGGGCAAAAACCTCGTGCTGGTGTCCATCCTGAAGGGATCGGTGGTCTTTATGGCCGACCTGATGCGGGCAGTGACCATCCCCTGCAGCATCGACTTCATGGTGGTGTCCAGCTACGGCGGCAGCAACACCGTGACCAGCGGCCTGGTCAAGATCATCAAGGATCTGGACGGTGATCTGTCCGGCAAGGACGTGCTGATCGTGGAGGACATCCTCGACACCGGTGTCACCCTGTCCAAGCTGGTGCCCATGCTCAAGATGCGCAACCCCAACTCGGTCAAGATCTGCACCATCCTCGACAAGCCCAGCCGCCGCAAGGCCGACATTCAGCCCGATTACGAGGGCTTCCAGGTGCCGGACGAGTTCGTGGTGGGCTATGGCCTGGACTACGACGAAAAGTACCGCAACCTGCCCTATGTGGGCGTGCTCAAGCCCGAGATCTACACGAAGTAAGTCCCGGATCAAATTCACCCTGAACTGGAGTTGATTTTTTTGCAACCGAAGAAACCTCGTTTCAACCCGCTGATCCTGGCACTGGCACTGGCTGCTGTGCTCATGGTATGGAGCGTGCTGGGCGGCGGCAGCAGCAGCGGCGGCTCGTCCTCCATGGTTTACTCCACGGCGGTGCAGTATTTTGAAAACCTGCAGGTCACCAAGTTCACGCTGGACCTGAACACCGGTGTGCTCACCATGACCCTCAAGGAGGGCAAGCTGGACCTGCCCGACCCGTCGTCCGTGAGCACGGTGCAGTCCACCGGCGGGCTGCTGTCCGGGATGCTGTCCTCTTCCTCCTCCGGCTCCACCGGGGCCGAGAAGAACAGCGACGGCACCGTGACCGTGCGCTACAAGCTGCCCTATGCCTCCATGTTCGTCAAGAATGTGGACAGCTACATTGCAGCCTACGACGAAGCAAACCCCGATGCCCCGATGGAGTATGATTATACCCCGCTCAAGGAGAGCATCCCCTGGATGGAGATCCTGTTCTATCTGGCCATGCTGGGCTGCACCGGTTTCCTGCTGTTCTCCATGATGCGCGGCGGCGGTGCCGGCGGCGGCATCATGAACGTGGGCAAGGCCCGCGTGAAGGATGAGCGCGAGAACAAAAAGACCGCTACCTTTGCCGACGTTGCCGGTGAGGACGAAGAAAAAGAGGAACTCAAGGAAGTGGTGGAGTTCCTCAAGAGCCCGGACAAGTTCAATACGCTGGGTGCCCGCATTCCCCACGGCGTTCTGCTGGTGGGCCCTCCGGGTACCGGCAAGACCCTGCTGGCCCGTGCCTGTGCCGGTGAGGCAGGGGTGCCGTTCTACTCCATTTCCGGCTCCGACTTTGTGGAAATGTACGTCGGCGTGGGCGCATCCCGCGTGCGTGACCTGTTCGACAAGGCAAAAAAGACGATGCCATGCATCATTTTCATTGATGAGATCGACGCAGTGGGCCGTCAGCGCGGTGCCGGTCTGGGCGGCGGCCACGACGAGCGCGAGCAGACTTTGAACCAGCTGCTGGTGGAGATGGACGGCTTTGAGGCCAACGACGGCATCATCGTGATGGCTGCCACCAACCGTGCCGACATTCTGGACAAGGCGCTGCTGCGTCCCGGCCGTTTTGACCGTCAGGTCTTTGTGGGCCTGCCGGACGTCAAGGGCCGCGAAGAGATCCTGAAGGTGCACACCAAGAATAAGCCGCTGGCTCCGGATGTGTCCCTGAAGGTGATCGCCCAGCGCACCGCCGGTTTTGCCGGTGCCGACCTGGAGAACCTGGTCAACGAGGCTGCCCTGCTGGCAGCCCGCCGCAGCCGCAAGGCCATTACCATGGAGGACATCGAAGAGGCTTCCATGAAGGTGATGGCCGGCCCGGAAAAGAAGAGCCGTGTGGTCACCCCGGAAGAAAAGAAGCTTACCGCCTACCACGAGGCAGGCCATGCCGTGGCGGGCTTCTACTGCAAGCACCACCCCCGCGTGCATGAGATCACCATCATCCCCCGCGGTCAGGCCGGCGGCTACACCATGTACCTGCCCGAAAAGGATCGCAGCTATGTGACCAAGGGCGAGATGTTCGAGGACATCGTGTCCAGCCTGGGCGGCCGTGTGGCCGAGCAGCTGATCCTGGAGGATATCTCCACCGGTGCCTCCAACGACCTGCAGCAGGCCACCAACATCGCCCGGCAGATGATCACCAAGTACGGCTTCTCGGAGCGTCTGGGCCCCGTGGTCTACGGCACCTCCCAGGAGGAGACCTTCCTGGGCCGTGATCTGGGCCAGGGCAAGGGCTACAGCGAGACCACCGCTGCCGAGATCGACGGCGAGATGCGGGATATCATCGACGAGGCCTACGAGACCTGCCGCCGCACCCTGACCGAGCACATCGACCAGCTGCACGCACTGGCCAAGGCTCTGATGGAGCGTGAAAAGCTCAACGAGCAGCAGTTCAACACCATTATGGCTGGGGGCACTCTGCCTCCCCTGGAGGACCCGGATGCCAAGCAGCCGGAGCAGACTGTGCAGCCTGCCCAGCCTGTGGAGACCGCCGAGAAGGCAGAGGCCGCAGAGCAGGCCGAGCAGGCCGAGACGGCAGAACAGCCGACCGGTCAGCAGCCGGAGCAGGACCCCGCACCGGAGCAGGATGCCCCGGAAGCAACGGAATGATCCCGGAAAGGAGCGAGTGTCGTGGAGGAAAACTTCAACCCGGTCGCACGGACCCGTGCGAACTATTACACCCCGGGCAGCCCGGTGCAGTTTGTCTGCGTGGAGCTGCTGCGGGGGGATGTCAGCGGCGAGAATGCCGTCTGCCTGACCTTCAAGAACATTTCCCGCGTGACCCTGACCGCTCTGGAAGTGCACTTCAAGTGCAAGGGCGTGGACGGCGTGATCCTGTGTGAGGATCAGTTTGAGTACCGGGACATCGAAGTGAAGCCCGGCGAGCTGTTCGGCATGGATGATGCCGTGTTCATTACGTCCAAGGCTATCACCAGTGTGGACGTCTCGCTGGTCAACGTGTACAACGGCAAGCGCGTGGTGCACCTCAAGGACATCAAGCGGGTGCGCCTGTCGGCACCCCGCCGCCTGAGCCCGGAGCTGCAGAAGGCGCTGGAAAGCCGCATGAACCGCACCGGCCTGAAGTATCAGCCCCAGGTGTTTGAGAACGGCTGGTACTGCGCCTGCGGTGCATTCCATCCCAAAGAGGAAGATACGGTCTACTGCACCGAGTGCCGGTGTGACCGCATCCTGCTGCAGAACGCGCTGAACACGCTGCTGCAGCCGGAGCAGCCTGCCCGGCCCGCAGCCGAAGTTCCGGCATCGCCCGCCGCAGCGGAAGAGCCTACCCGCATCGTGGGGGCTGCACCCGCTGGCGAGGAGCCCACCCGCGTGGTGAGCGCACCCCGCAGCCCGGCCGAGGAGGTGGAACCCTTTGAGCTCCGCCGCGAGCCGCTGGAGGATGCCGAGGAGCACACCCGTGTGCTGGATGCATCCACCCGGGCGGCGTTCCCGGGCAGCAGTGCCGACGAGGGCACCCGGGTGATCCCCGCGCCCTCCCGCCGCGCCGAACCGGTGCAGGAAGTGCCGGATGACGATCTGGACGAGGACGAGGAAGATGACCGCGACAGCGTGGCCGAAGCGCTGATCCGCTGGGTGCCGCCCATCACGGCCATCGTCTGTGCGGCAGTGGCCCTGTGCGGCTTTGTGTATTATCAATTCATGCTGTAAAAGAATGCAGAAAGAAGGCGGAGGAAGGCGTGTGCCACCTCCGCCTTTTCTGCACAAGAAGGAAAAAGGAGGCCATTATGCAGGACGAAGCATTGCAGGCTGCATTTGAGATCAAGACCGAATGCGACGAGATCAGCCGCCGCCTGCTGCGCTGGCACTGGGAGCAGAAGCCGGGCAGCCACAGTCTGGACGCGCTGCTGCGGCACATTGCCCAGCGCCAGAAGGAAAGCCCGGACTATTACGACCGGATGCCGGACCTGAGCGGCAAGACCAGCTGGCAGCAGCTGGACACCACCCTGTGCATGCGGGTGCTGCTGGACCCGGAGAAGGACGCCGCCAAACCGCTGGACCTGCTGGGCAATACCCGGCACCCCGGAGCGGCCCGCCGGGCCTGCAACGCGGTGCGCACCGCCCGCAACGAGGCGGCCCACGCCGCCGACGCACAGGATGCAGCGCAGGCCGCACTGCTGTTCCATGAGGCCATCGAGAGCCTGGAAGAAGGGTATGCGGACACCGCCTTCCGGGAAAACGAGCTGGCCCAGTATTACCGGGAGGCCGAGAGCTTTCTGGAGCAGTGCGGTGCCCGGAAAGCGGCCCGCCCGGCCGACAACACCCGCGGGCAGAGCAAAGCGGCGAAGCCTGCGGCCCGTACCGGTAGCAGGACGTCGGGCGGGAAAGCGTCGAACAACAGCCGCACGGCTGCCCGCAAGCGCAGCGCCCCGGCACGCCGCAGCTCCAAAAAGAAGCGCACCGGGAACAGGACCATCCTGACCCTGCTGCTGGTGGTGCTGGTGCTGGGCCTGCTGCTGCGGGCACTGCACATGGGTGTCCTGTAAGGGCTGCCCGCCGGAATAGCAAAAAAGAGTTGGATCCTGCTTGCCAGATGCAAGCGGATTTGTGCAGGACTGCCAAAAACTGGGGATGCCGCTGCAACAAAACAGGCCATTGCACCCCTTGCGGGACGGTGCAGGCCGGTTTATAATAGAAAATGAAAACGTTTACAATCTGCGGGAAGCAGAGCGTGTGAGAGGAACTTGCCCCATGACCATCAGTGACATTGCAAAAATGGCTGGCGTGTCCAGCGCGGCAGTCAGCCGATATCTCAACGGCGGGCCGCTCAGTGAACAGAAGCGGGAAGCCATCCGGGAAGTGGTGGAAAAAACAGGCTACCGCCCGGACGCCGCCGCGCAGACTCTGCGCACCGGCCGGGTGAACCAGATCGGGGTCATTGCCCCCAGCATCAGCTCCCAGTCGGTGGGGCAGATCACCGCCGGCATCGCCAGCGAACTGGATCAACAGAACTACCTGATTCTGCTGGGCAACACCGAGCTGGACGAGCAGCGGGAGCTGGGCTACCTGACCGCCATGCAGCGCAACCATGTGGCGGGCATCATCCTGCTGGGGTGCTACTACAGCCCTCAGCTGGCCCGGGCCTTCAAGGCCTGCCGGGTGCCGCTGGTGGTCACCGGGCAGCGCTTCCCGGAGGTGCCCTGCGTGTACAACGATGATCGCAGTGCGGCCCGGGAGCTGGCCCAGCGGATGCTGGCCTGCGGGCACCGCAGGCTGGCGTACATCGGCGGCACCGAGAAGGATCAGGCCGTCGGGCTTGCGCGCCGTCAGGGTGTGCAGGACGCCCTGAACGCTGCCGGGCTGGACGGCGACAAGCTGCCCCGGCTGTGCTGCTCTGCCTTTACCATGGAAGAGGGCGAGCGCTGCATGAACGAGCTGCTGGCCTGCTGCCCGGATCTGGACGGCGTGGTGTGCGTGACCGACACGGTGGCGCTGGGGGCCATGCGGGCACTCAGGGCGGCAGGCCGCGCCATCGGCACCCAGGTCAGTCTGGCCGGCATTGGCGACAGCTGGGTGGGCGGCGTTGTGGAGCCGGGCCTGACCACCGTGCGCTTTTACCAGAAACAGGTGGGTGTGGAAGCCGCCCGGATGCTGCTGCAGATGCTGGAGCACCCGGAAAACGGCGGCCCTGTCCGCCAGACCACCCTGGGCTACAGCGTGGTGGACCGTGGTTCGATCCGGATAAAGGAGGACGCATGAACCGTAAGCTGATCTTTTTGGACATTGACGGCACCCTGCTGCCGCCGGGGGATATGCTCATCCCGGACAGCACCCTGCAGGCGCTGCGGGCGGCCCGGGCCAACGGGCACAAGCTGTTTCTGTGCACCGGACGCAACCTGCACATGACCGCGCCGCTGCTGGAGTACGGCTGTTTTGACGGTGCCATCTGCAGCGCGGGCGGCTATGTGCTTTGCGACGGGCAGGTGCTGGTGGACCTGCCCATGGAGCCGGAACAGTGCAGCGGGCTGAGCGCCGTGCTGGAGCAGCACGGCGTGGACTACACGCTGGAGTCCCGTGACGATACCTTTGCCGGGCCGAAGATGACCGCACGCTGGAAGTTTACCGCCGACGCGCCGGACAAGCCGCTGAACAGCGAAGCAGCCCGCTGGCGCAAGGCTATGCAGGACGGCATGCGCCTGACCCCGCTGAGCCGGTACGACGGCCAGCCGATCTACAAGATCGTGTACATTGCTGAGCACCTGCGCGATCTGGACGAGGCCAAGCGGCTGTATCAGGACCAGTTCGTGTTCTGCGAGAGCAATCTGGACACCATGGATGACGGCATGGTGAACGGGGAGCTCATCAACCGCAAATTCGACAAGGGCACCGGCATCCGGGCCATCTGCCGCCATCTGGGCCACCCGCAGGAAGATACCATTGGCTTTGGCGACAGCGATAACGACCTGCAGATGACCCAGACCGCCGGGATCAGTGTGTGCATGGGCAACGGCTCGGAGCGGCTGAAGCAGCTGTGCGACCGCATCGCCCCCACCGTGTACGAGGACGGCCTTGCAAGAGAGTTTGCAGCCCTGGGCCTGACAGAGTGAAAAAACAACAGCAGGAAGCTCCTTTTTGCGGGAGCTGCCTGCTGTTTTGCTGTCTGCCGGGAAGGCCGGAAAATCAAAACCGGACCAAAAGTGCGGCCAGAACATAAGAAAAGGCGCTGATTCTTTACGAACCAGCGCCAAAAATAGATGGAGCGGGCAATGGGAATCGAACCCACCTCCTCAGCTTGGAAGGCTGATATACTAGCCGATGTACGATGCCCGCATTTGCGAAGAATAGTATAGCATGTCTGCCGGAAAATGTCCAGCCCCAATTTTGCCGGGGGCCTGTTCATAAAACGTTCCATATTTTCTGGGCAGATTTCCTGTTTACTTTATGCGTGTTTTATTGTAAAATACACTTGAATAACAATGTCGGGCACACAGCCCGACGGAATATAAACAGGTGGTGTTTGGATTATGGCATTGAAATATCAGCGTATCCTGCTCAAGATCAGCGGCGAAGCATTGGGCGGCGAAAAAGGCATGGGCTTTGACGAGCCGACCATGGATGCAATCTGCGGCGGTGTGAAAAAGGCCCACGATCTGGGGGTTCAGATCGGTATCGTGGTGGGCGGCGGCAACTTCTGGCGCGGCCGTTCCAGCGGCAAGATGGAGCGCACTCTGGCCGACAAGATCGGCATGCTGGCTACGGTGATGAACGCTCTGGCCGTCTCCGACAAGCTGGAGCAGCTGGGCGTGCCCACCGAGGTGTTCACCTCCATTACCATGCCCCAGGTGGCACAGCCCTTTACCCGCAAAGATGCCCTGCGCGCCATGGACGAGGGCAAGATCGCCGTGTTTGGCGGCGGCACCGGCAACCCCTTCTTCTCCACCGACACGGCAACGGCCCTGCGCGCCGTGGAAGTGAGCGCCGATGTGATGTTCAAGGCCACCATGGTGGACGGCGTGTACGACAAGGACCCCCACAAGTACCCCGACGCCAAGAAGTACGATACCCTCACCTTCACCAAGGTGCTGGAGGACCAGCTGGCCGTCATGGATGGCACCGCTGCCACCCTGTGCCGCGACAACAAGCTGCCCATCCTGGTGTTTGATCTGGCCGACCCGGACAACATCGCAAAGGCTGTGCAGGGCGAGAACGTGGGCACGCTGGTGTATGAGGGCTGACCGCGTATAGCCTTCTGCGCAGAAACATACAATGAAGGGCGGGGCTGCCCGGTGCACTCTGCCCACCGAATATATCAACAGGAACAGGAGACTACAACAATGAGCAGCAACACCAAGGTTTACGAAGAAAAGATGAAGAGCTCGGTGGAGCACCTGGGCCGCGAGCTGGCCGCTGTGCGTGCAGGCCGTGCAAACCCCGCTGTGCTGGACAAGGTGACCGTGGACTACTACGGCGCGCCCACCCCCATCCAGCAGGTGGCATCCGTGGCTGTCAGCGAGGCCCGCACCCTGACCATCACCCCCTGGGACCGCACCCTGCTGCGTGCCATCAGCAAGGCCATCATGGCCAGCGACGTGGGCATCAACCCCATCGACGACGGCCAGACCATCCGCCTGAACTTCCCGGCTCCCACCGAGGAGCGCCGCAAGCAGCTGGCCAAGGAAGTCTCCAAGCTGGGCGAGGAGGCCAAGGTGGCTGTGCGCAACATCCGCCGCGACGCCATGGACAAGGCCAAGGTCATGAAGAAGGCCGGTGAGCTGACCGAGGACAGCCAGAAGACCATGGAAGAGGATGTCCAGAAGCTGACCGACAAGTATATCAAGAACATCGACGCTGCCGTGGAAGAAAAGCAGAAGGAGATCATGTCCGTCTGATCCGGCTGCGCTGAGCAGAACAACAATGTAAGGTGTCGTGCGCTGGTGGGGGAGCCGCTTTTCAAAAAAGCAGCGCCTGTGGTGCGCGGCACTTTTTTCAGGGCAGCAATGCTGCCGGGAGGAGCAAATGGCACATCCCAGAGAGTTTGCGGAGGGGCTGTCCATCGGCATCATCATGGACGGCAACGGCCGCTGGGCCAAGAACCGGGGCCTGCCCCGCACCGCCGGGCACAAAAAAGGCGCCGAGGTGTTCAGCGATATCGCGGACTACTGCGACGAGCTGGGCGTTTCGTCGGTGTACTTCTATGCCTTTTCCACCGAGAACTGGAAGCGCCCGCTGGAAGAAGTGAACGCCATCATGCGGCTGTTCGGCGAATACCTGCTGAAGGGGTTTGACTACAAGAACCGCAACATCCGCATCAAATTCATGGGCGACCGCACCGTGCTGGACGAGAAACTGCAGCAGCGGATGAACAAGCTGGAAGCTGAATCGTCGGTCAAGACGGGCATGACCCTGAACATTGCCATCAATTACGGCGGCCGCCCGGAGATTGTGCGGGCCGCGCAGCAGTTGGCGGAAAAGGCCGCAGCCGGGCAGCTGAAGCCGGAAGAGATCACTGAGCAGATGCTCAGCGATGCCATGTACACCGCCGGGCAGAAGGACCCGGACTTTATCCTGCGGCCCAGCGGAGAAAAGCGTCTGTCCAACTTCATGCTGTGGCAGGCCGCTTATGCAGAGCTGGTGGAAATGGACGTTCTGTGGCCGGACTTTACCCGTGCCGACCTGGACGCCGCCATTGAGGAGTATAACCACCGCAGCCGCCGTTTTGGCGGGCTGTAAGGCAGCAACGACACCCAAAATATCCTGTGCACGGCGCAGGGACCGGAATACCCGACCGTTCCCCGGGTTGTGCGGCACCCGCAAGAGGGGAGTGCCTTCCGGCAGAACAAAGGAGAGCCAACCTATGAAAACACGCATTATCACAGCCATTGTGGGCATCATCGTCCTCATTGGCGTCATGTTCACCTTCAACACGCTGATCTTCAATCTGGTCATTGCAGCCATCACGCTCATTGCCATCCACGAGATCTACAATGCGCTGGGCTTTACCAAAAAGGACTGGCTGATGTACGCGGCACTGGTGCCGTATACCCTGTTGGTGATGACCTCAAACTACATGGTCATGCGCCGTCTGGTCATGCCGGTGTCCTTTGTGCTGGTCACCTTTTACGCCATCTATCTGGTGGTGCGCAACGGGACCATCAGCTACCAGAAGGCCAGCGGTCTGCTCGTGTTTTCGGGCATCGTGATCTTCTGCTTCTACTCCTTCATCCGGCTCAAGGAACTGCTGCCGGTGGAGCAGTTCGGCTACGATGCGGTGTTCTTCATCCTGCTCATCCTCTGCTTTGCCTGGGGCGGCGACACCTGCGCCTACTTTGCGGGCCGTGCCTTCGGCAAGCATAAGCTGTGCCCGGTGGTCAGCCCCAAAAAGACCGTGGAGGGTGCCATCGGCGGCGTGCTGGGCACCATGGTGTTCGGCGTGGTGGCGACCCTGATCTACTCGGTGGCCGCCGACCGCATGGAGGCCTTTACCCGCTCCAACATCGGCGTGTCGATGTACGTCATCATTGCCCTGCTGGGCTGTGTGGCGGCGGTGCTGGGCATTTATGGTGACCTGTTTGCCAGCGTGGTCAAGCGCCAGTGCGGCATCAAGGATTACGGCACCATTTTCCCGGGCCACGGCGGCATTCTGGATCGGTTTGACAGCGTGATGTTCATTGCGCCCTTTGTGACCATGGTCATCACGGCGGTGTTCTACAAGTAAAAGGGGGAACGTGCCATGTCGAAAAAAATTACGCTGCTGGGCTCTACCGGCTCCATTGGAACCCAGAGCCTGGATGTGATCCGGGCACAGGGGTATGAGGTGTTCGGCCTGTCGGCCCACAGCCATGTGGAAAAGATCCTGCAGCAGATCGAGGAATTCCACCCGAAATACGTCTGCATGACCGACCCGGACGCCGCCGCAAGGCTGGACGCGGCCCTGTCCGGCCGGGCGGGTGCGCCCAAATTGCTCACCGGCCCGGAGGGCCTGCGGGAGCTGGCCGCGCTGGACGGCCCGGACGTGGTGCTGAACAGTGTGGTGGGCATTGCGGGTCTGGGTGCCAGCCTGACTGCTATCGAGAGCGGCCACGATCTGGCCCTGGCCAACAAGGAGAGCCTTGTCACCGGCGGCCATCTGGTCACCCGGGCGGTGGCACAGCACGGCGTGAAGCTGCTGCCCGTGGACAGTGAGCATTCGGCCATCTTCCAGTGCCTGCAGGACAAGGAGAGCGCCCCCAGCCTGACCAAGATCCTGCTCACGGCGTCCGGCGGGCCGTTCTTCGGCATGAAAACCGAGGAACTGCGCACCAAGACCAAGGCGGATGCCCTCAAGCACCCCAACTGGAACATGGGGGCCAAGATCACCATTGACTCCGCCACCCTCATGAATAAGGGTCTGGAACTCATTGAGGCGGTGTGGCTGTTCGGCCTGCCGCCGGAGAAGATCCAGATCGTGGTGCAGCGCCAAAGCGTCGTGCACTCGGCGGTGCAGTTCAGCGATCATTCGGTCATTGCCCAGCTGGGCGTGCCGGATATGCGCATCCCCATCCAGTACGCCCTGACCTACCCCAAGCGGGTGCCGGGCGTGGTGCCGGAGCTGGACTTTGCGGCCCTGAAGGTGCTGACCTTTGATGTGGCCGACGAAGAGACCTTCCGCTGCCTTGCCGCCTGCAAAAAGGCCATTAAGAAGGGCGGCCTTGGCCCCTGTGCGGCCAACGGTGCCAACGAGGAAGCTGTGAAGCTGTTCCTGGAGGACAAGATCGGCTTTTTGGACATCGGCCGTCTGGTGGAAGCCGTCGTGGACAGCGACCGCTTCGGCGGCGACTACACCCTCAGCGATGTGTACGAGTGCGACCGCATGGCACGGGAGTTCGTGCGGGCACATCTTTGATTTTTAGGAGTACGAATGTCAGTTTTTATCACGCTGCTTGCAGCGCTGTTCGTGTTCAGCGCCGTGATCGCCATCCATGAGTTCGGCCACTTTGCGGTGGCAAAGCTCTGCGGCATCCGGGTCAACGAGTTTTCCATCGGCATGGGCCCGGCCCTCTGGAAAACCGTCCGCAAGGGCACCCAATACACCCTGCGGGCCCTGCCAGTGGGCGGCTATGTGGCGCTGGAAGGGGAGGAAAGCCCCGAGAGCCAGCAGGCCGAAGCCGCCCGTGACCGGCGGGAGGAAGCGGCACCCGCCCCGGTGCCGCCGGAAGAAGGCACCGGCATCCCCCTGAACGAGGCCCCGGTCTGGCAGCGGATGCTGGTGATGGTGGCCGGTGCGGTCATGAACTTTGTGCTGGGGTTCGTGGTGCTGCTGATCCTGCTCACGGCCCAGAGCTCCCCGCTGACCAGCAAGGTGATCTATGCCGTGGAGGACGGTGCCCTTTGCGGCCAGACCGGCCTGCAGGCGGGGGACGAGATCGTTGCGGTGAACGGCCGCCGCTGCTTCGTGGCCAACGATATCATCTATGAGCTGGTGCGCACCGAGCAGTACCGGGCTGACTTTACCGTACTGCGGGACGGCCAGACCGTGGAGCTGCCGGATGTGCAGTTCGACACCTGGACGGACGAAGCCGGGCAGGTGCACATGAGCCTGGGCTTTACCGTGTACGGGTTGGCCAAGACGCCCCGCAATGTGCTGCGGGAGGCCGGCAACAGTATGCTGTACTACGGGCGCATCATTTTTACCTCCCTCGCGGACCTGCTCCGCGGGCGGGAGAACATCAACAATCTTTCCGGGCCGGTGGGCATCGTGACGGCCATCGGGCAGGCGGCCAGCTACGGTTGGCAGGATCTGCTGCAGCTGCTGGCCCTCATCACCATCAACCTGGGCATCTTCAACCTGCTGCCCTTCCCGGCGCTGGACGGCGGCAAGGTGGTGTTCCTGGCCATTGAGGGCATCACCGGCCATGCTGTGCCGGAAAAGCTGCAGGGCAGCCTGACCGTTGCGGCCTTTGCGCTGCTGTTCGGGCTGATGATCTTTGCAACCTACAACGATATCATCCGGCTCATCACCGGAGCTGTATAACAGAAAGGGGAACCACAGGATGCGGCAGTTGAAACGAGAAGTGAAGATCGGCAATGTGACGATTGGCGGCAACCATCCCATTGCGGTGCAGACCATGCTGAATGTGCCGGTGGAGGACATTGCCGGCAACGTGGCACAGGCAAAGCGGTGCGAAGCCGCCGGCTGCCAGATCCTGCGGGTGACCTGCCCCAGCGCAGCCGACGCCAAGTGCATCGAGGCCGTGAAGAACGCGGTGAGCATCCCCATCGTGGCGGATATCCACTTTGACTACCGCGCTGCGCTGGCCTGCGCCGACGTGGGCGTGGACAAGATCCGCATCAACCCCGGCAACATCGGCGACGACGACCGGGTGAAGGCGGTGGTGGACGCCTGCCAGCAGAAGAACATCCCCATCCGCATCGGCGTCAACGGCGGCAGCCTGGAAAAGCACATTCTTGCCAAGTACGGTGCCCCTACCCCGGAAGCCATGGTGGAGAGCGCCCTGTACCATGTGCGCCTGCTGGAAAAGTTCGACTTCAACAACATCGTCATTTCCATCAAGAACTCCAACGTGCCCCGCATGATGGAGGCTTACCGCCAGCTGAGTGCCGTCACCGACTACCCACTGCATGTGGGCGTGACCGAGGCCGGCACCTACCAGATGGGCCTGCTCAAGAGCGGCATGGGCATCGGCGGCATGCTGCTGGAGGGCATCGGCGACACCATTCGCGTTTCGCTGGCCGCCGAGCCGGAAAAGGAAGTGGAAGCCGGTTATAACATCCTGCGTGCCGTGGGCTTCCCGGTGGCAGGGCCGGAGGTCATCACCTGCCCCACCTGCGGCCGCACCCAGTACCCCTGCACCGAGATCGCCAACGAGGTGGAAAAGCGGCTGCAGGGCTACAAAAAATCCATTAAGGTGGCCGTGATGGGCTGCGTGGTCAACGGCCCCGGTGAGGCCCGGGAGGCCGACATCGGCATTGCCGGCGGCAAGGGCGAAGCCGTGCTGTTCCTCCACGGCAAGCCGGTGAAAAAGCTCACCGGTGACAACATTCTGGACCAGTTCATGGACGAGATCTATAAACTGTAAACACTGTATTTTCTCTGCTGCCACGCCTGCGGACACAGGCGCGGCAGTTTGTGCTGTATAAAAAGGAGTATCACCCGTGACACCACTCGTTTCCCAGCTCTGGCCGCAGTTCATGGCGGACCCGGCGTTTGCGTCCTGCTTCGGACAGGTGATCGTGGAACATGCCCGCATGCTGCGGCAGAGCCAGCAGGTCATTTTTACCCTGCGCAGCGCCGCCCCGCTGGACAAGGGCCTGTGCGCCCGGCTGCTGGCCTCGCTGCAGCCGGATTATGAGGGCTTTGAACTGAAGATCGAGAACCGCTTCGGCTATGCCACGCTGGACGAAACGGCCCTGCGGGACCTGCTGGAGGAAATGAAGGCGGACGGCGTGCCCATCAACGGCTTTCTGGACCGGTGCAGCATCACCATCCTGGGGCAGAGCATCACCGTCGGGGTGCGCCACGGCACGAAGTTTTTGCAGGAGATGGGCTTTGAAAAGCTGCTGGCAGACTGCATCGCCCGCCACACCGGGGTGACGCCCAAAGTCAGCCTGATCAGCGCTGTAAGCGAGGCCGAGCAGCACCAGATGGAGGAAAAGCTGGAGCGCAAGATCGCCCCGCCGGTGGTCAAGTTCGAGAAAAAGAATACCGCTCCGTCCATCAAGGTGGAGGGGCTGGATCTGACCGACAAGCCGGTGACCATCTTCCACGGCAAAATGTTCACCCCCAAAAACCTCACCCCCCTCAAGGATCTGGGCGGCGAGGGCGGCAAGTGCATGATCTGGGGCGATGTGTTCTTTACCGAGGTCAAGGGCAACTATCGCAAGATCTACACCGTGTCCATCACCGACTACACCGGCTCCATCAACCTCAAGATCCGCGCGCAGGAAGGCGAGGACTGCTCCAAGTGGGAGAGCATCGGCAAGGGTACCACGGTCATCGTGCGCGGCGACTGCTCCTATGATAAGTACGAGCATGACTACATCGTGTACCCCTACGATGTGCTGTTCGTGGAGCGCAAAAAGCGGGAGGACACCGCCCCGGTCAAGCGAGTGGAGCTGCACCTGCACACCAAACTGTCCAGCATGGACGGCTTCTGCGACCCCGGCGGCATCGTGCGGCTGGCCCACCGCATGGGGCACCCGGCCATTGCCATCACCGACCACGGCGTGTGTCAGGGCTACCCGGAAGCCATGCTGGCGGCCGATGACATCCACAAGAAAGACCCGGACTTCAAGCTCATCTACGGCTGTGAGGCCTACTTTGTGGATGATATGATCCCCTGCGTGTACGGTGTGCAGGAGCAGCCCCTGACCGGGGAGTTCTGCGTGTTCGACACCGAGACCACCGGCCTGGACCCCGGCGTGGAGTATATGACCGAGATCGGCGGCGTCATCGTGCGCAACGGCGAGGTGATGGAGGAATTTGACACCTTTGTCAAGCCCGGCAAGCCCATCACCCCCAAGATCACCGAGATCACCGGCATCACCAACGAGATGGTGGCCGATGCTCCCAGCGAGAAGGAAGCGCTGGAAGCCTTCCTCAAGTTTGCGGGGGGCCGCATTCTGGTGGGCCACAATGTGCACTCCTTCGATATGCGCTTTCTGCGGGCCGCCGCCAAGCGCAGCGGCATCTCGCTGGAAAATGTGACCTATATCGACACCCTGACCATGGCGCAGGCGATGTACCCCGGCCTGCACAACTACAAGCAGGGCACCATCAACAAGCACCTGGAGCTGCCCGCCTACGAGGCACACCGCGCCTGCGAGGACTCCGCTGCACTGGGCCGCATCTTCTGCGTGATGCTGAAGGACCTGGAAGAAAAACAGGTGACGAAGGTCAGCGAGATCAACACCGGCCTGGGCGGCAACCGGGAAGTGCTGAAAAAGAAGTATTACCACCTGATCATCCTGGTCAAGAACCAGATGGGCCTGAAGAATCTGTACAAGATCGTGAGCGAGGCCCACGTCAACTACTTCTTTAAAAAGCCCCGGGTGCCCCGCAGCCTGCTGAATAAGTACCGGGACGGCCTGCTGCTCACCAGTGCCTGCGAGGCCGGTGAGCTGTATCGTGCCATCGTGGACGGCACCCCCTACGAGGAACTGAAGAAAATTGCCTCCTACTACGACATTCTGGAGATCCAGCCCCTGGGCAACAATGCCTACATGGTGCGCGAGGGCAAGGTGGACAGCGAGGAGAAGATCAAGGACTTCAACCGCACGGTCATAAAGCTGGGCGAGGACCTGCACAAGCCGGTGATCGCCACCGGCGACGTGCACTTCACCGAGCCGGAAGATGCCGTGTACCGTGCGGTGCTGCAGGCGGGCAACGGCTTCAAGGATGCCGACAACCAGCCGCCGCTGTTCTTCCGCACCACCCAGGATATGCTGGACCAGTTCTACTATCTGCCCAAGGAGAAGGCCTATGAGGTGGTGGTCAAGAACCCGCGCAAGATCGCGGCCATGATCGACAACACCGTGCGGGCCATCCCGCGGGGCACCTACCCGCCCAGCATCGAGGGCGCGGAACAGCAGCTGCGCGACGCCACCTGGGAGCACGCCAAGCGGGACTACGGCGATCCCCTGCCCGAGATCGTGGAAAAGCGGCTGCAGAAGGAGCTGGACTCCATCTGCGGCCACGGCTACGCGGTGCTGTACGTCATCGCGGTCAAGCTGGTGGCCTACTCCAACGCGGGCGGCTATCAGGTGGGCAGCCGTGGTTCGGTGGGCTCGTCGGCTGTAGCCCACTTCTCCGGCATCTCGGAGGTGAACAGCCTGCCGCCCCATTACCGCTGCCCCAAGTGCAAGTACAGCGAGTTCATCACCGACGGCAGCGTGGACGACGGCTTTGACCTGCCGGACAAGAACTGCCCCCACTGCGGCACCCGGATGCTGGTGGACGGCCACGATATCCCCTTCGAGACCTTCCTGGGCTTCTACGGCGACAAGGAACCCGATATCGACCTGAACTTCTCCGGTGAGTATCAGTCCAACGTGCACCGCTACACCGAGGAGCTGTTCGGCAAGGCCAACGTGTTCAAGGCCGGTACGGTGTCCGGTATTCAGGACAAGACCGCCTACGGCTACGTCAAGAAGTATCTGGAAGAGCGGGGCCGCACCGTGAACCATGCGGAGGAAAACCGCCTGACGCTGGGCTGCACCGGCGTCAAGCGTACCACGGGCCAGCACCCCGGCGGCATGGTCGTTGTGCCGGACACCTATGAAATTTACGATTTCTGCCCCATCCAGCACCCGGCAGATGACGTGGCCGGCGGCCTGCTGACCACCCACTTCGAGTTCAAGTATCTGCACGATACCCTGCTCAAGCTGGACGAGCTGGGCCACGATATGCCCACCTTCTACAAGTATTTTGAGGAATACACCGGCATCCCGGTGGACAGCATCCCCATGAACGACCCCAAGGTGTACAGCCTGCTCACCAGCCCGGAAGCGCTGGGCGTGACCCCGGAACAGATCGACAGCCAGACCGGTACCTTCGGCATCCCGGAAATGGGCACCAACTTCGTGCGCGGTATGCTGGTGGAGGCCCGGCCCAAGAACTTTTCGGAGCTGATCCAGATCTCGGGCCTGTCCCACGGCACCGACGTGTGGACCGGCAACGCCGATGAGCTGATCCGCAGCGGCACCTGCACCATTGCAGAGGTCATCGGCTGCCGTGACAGCATCATGCTGTACCTGCTGCGCAAGGGGCTGGAACCCAAGATGGCCTTTGACATCATGGAGGCCGTGCGTAAGGGCAAGGTGGCCAAGGGCGGTTTCAAGGACGGCTGGGAGGAAGCCATGCGGGAGCATGATGTGCCGGACTGGTACATCGAGAGCTGCCGCAAGATCAAATATATGTTCCCCAAGGCCCACGCGGTGGCCTATCTGATGAGTGCCATCCGTCTGATGTGGTTCAAAATTTACAAGCCGCAGGCCTTCTATGCGGTGTACTTCACCGTGCGCGGCGACGACATCGACTATGAGGCCGCCATCGGCGGGGCTGCTGTGGCCCGTGCTCACATGGAAGAGGTCAAGCGCCGCCTGAAGGAGGAAAAGAACGCCAAGGACGAGGACGTTCTGGTGAGCCTGCAGCTGGTGAACGAAATGCTGGTGCGCGGGTACGAGTTCTTGCCCATCGAGCTGGGCAAGAGCCGCGGCTCCAAATATGTGGTGGAGGACGGCAAGGTGCGCCTGCCCTTCAGTTCTCTGAAGGGTCTGGGCGGTGCTGCTGCCGACGCACTGGAGCGGGTGACCATCCACGGAGAGGAATATATCTCGGTGGAAGAGCTGCAGCAGGCCTCCGGCGTCGGTCAGGGCATCCTGGACCGTCTGCGTCAGGTGGGCGCCCTGGGCGACCTGCCGGAGAGCAGCCAGGTGAGCTTCTTCTGATAAAAAAAAACTTGACACCATATGTGACACCACATATAATAGAAGCAGGAGCATGAACGATGTCAAAATGGGATAAACTGATCGCACGCATCTGTGCACTTTCCAAAGATATGCGGTTCGATGAGCTGCGCAAGGTGCTGGAAAGCTACGGCTATGTGATGTATGCGCCCCGGAGCGGGAGCAGCCACTACACCTTCCGCAAGGCGGGGTGCCAGCCGATCACGATCCCGAAGCATGAGCCGATCAAAAAGGTATACGTTGAGATGGTGAGGCAGATCGTAGAGAGTGAGGCGAAGAACGATGAAAACGCTGAATGAATATCTTGCCATGCCCTATCGGATGGAGATCGTGGAGGACCGGGAAGAGGGCGGTTTCGTGGTTTCCTTTCCGGAGCTGCCGGGCTGCATTACCTGCGGCGAAACGCTGGAAACCGCTGTGGCGAACGCACAGGATGCCAAAAAAGCCTGGCTGGAAGCAGCCCTTGCGGACGGTGTGATGATCCAGGAGCCGGACAGTCTGGAAAAATACTCCGGACAGTTCAAGCTGCGGATGCCGCGCAGCCTGCACCGCGCATTGGCAGAACACTCCCAGCAGGAGGGCATCAGCATGAACCAATACTGTGTGTATCTGCTGGCCAAGAACGACGCTCTGCACGCGGGCTGACAAGCGGACAGCGACACAACAAAAACTCCCCCTGCGGTGGGCATTTGCTCACGGCAGGGGGAGTTGCTGTTTTTCAGGGAACAGGTCAGCCGGAGGAATTGCTTACTCCACGCTGATCATATAATAATACACGGGCTGGCCGCCGCGGATGTGGCTGACCTCCACATGGTTGGGGCACTTGGCCTTGACCATCTCGGTGACCTTCTCGGCGTCCTCATCGCTGACGTCGCAGCCGGAGATGATGGTGACGAAGCTGGAGTCCTTTTTGCACATACCCCGGGCCAGACGGTAGGTGGCCTTGGTGATATCGGTGGAGGTGGAAACGATCTTGCCGTTCTCCAGTGCCATGATCTCGCCCTTCTTGATGCGCTTGCCGTCGTACTCGCTGTCGCGGGCGGCGTAGGTGATCAGGCCGGTGGACACCTTGTCGGCAGCCGCCATCATGTTGATGGTGTTGGTCTCGGCGTTCACGGAGGGGTCGAAGTTCAGCATGGCGGTGATGCCCATGGGCACGGTGCGGGTGGGCAGAACCACGACCTGACGGTCGGCCAGTTTCTCGGCCTGCTCGGCGGCCATGATGATGTTCTTGTTGTTGGGCAGAACGAACACGGTCTTGGCCGGTACGCTCTGGATGGCTGCCAGAATGTCCTCGGTGGAGGGGTTCATGGTCTGGCCGCCGGAGACCACGGCGTCCGCAGCCAGGTCGGTGAACACGGACTTCAGGCCCTCACCGGCAGCCACGGCCACAAAGCCGTAGTCACGGCTGGGGTCCACAGCAGCGTAGACGAACTCGCTGGCCTGAGAGGGAGCCTTCTCGGCAGAGGCCTGCTTCTCCAGGCTCTTGCCCTGCTTCTGGCGGGCCAGGAACTGCTCGTGCATGTTCTCGATCTTGAAGTTGGTCAGGTAGCCGTACTTGATGGCCTCGCTCAGGATCTTGCCGGGGTCGGCGGTGTGGACATGCAGGTTGATCACATCATCGTCCTCGATGCACACCACGCTGTCGCCGTTGGACTCGGCAAAGGCGCGCATCTTGGCGGCGCTGGCACCCTCGTACTTGTTGATGAGGAACTGAGTGCAGTAGCCGTTCTTGATGTCCTCCACCTTCATCAGGTCATCGGTGAACACGCCCTTGCCGGCGTTCTCGGTGGAGAGCTTTGCCTTGTTGGGGGCAGCCTCGCCGCCAGCCACGATGGGCTCGCCGTGGAACACCTTGCCCATGCCCTCAAAGATGATCAGGATGCCCTGACCGCCTGCGTCCACGACGCCGGCCTTCTTCAGAACAGGCAGCAGGTTGGGGGTGTCGTCCAGGGCTTCCTGACCGGCAGCCATCACAACGTCCCACAGGGCGGGCACGTCGGCGGCATCGCTGGCGGCAGCCTTTTCGCTGGCCACGCGGGCCACGGTGAGAATGGTGCCCTCGGTGGGCTTCATCACGGCCTTGTAGGCACCCTCGACGCCCTTCTGCAGGGCAGCCACGATGTCGGCCACGTCAGCTTCCTTCTTGCCTTCCAGCGCCTTGGAGAAGCCGCGGAACAGCAGGCTGGTGATGACGCCGGAGTTGCCGCGGGCACCGCGCAGCATGGCGGAAGCAGCGGTCTTGGCGGCTTCGCCCACGGTGCAGCTGTCATCCAGGGCTTCCAGCTCGCGCACGGAAGCACCCACGGTCATGCCCATGTTGGTGCCGGTGTCGCCGTCCGGGACGGGGAAGACGTTCAGCTCATCCACGCGGGAGCGCTGATTGTTGATGTTGTTGGCGCCGGAAATGATGGCGTCGCGCAGGATCTTACCAGAAATCATTGTTTTAAACTCCTTATCAGGCCGGAAAAATTCCGGCAGCCGGGGATACAGACGGACATCAGGCGATCACATCGTCCACCGAGACCACCACGCGGGCGACCTTCAGGCCGGTGGCCTGCTCGACTTCGTCCTTGACGCGGTGCGAGATGCTGCGGGCAGCGGTGGAAATGTTCAGCCCATAGCTGACAGCGATGTGCAGCTCGATCACGAGACGTCCATTCTCCTGCGTGACGCGGACACCCTTTTCGGAATAATCGGAACCATGGACCAGGCTGCGCACAGCGTCGGTCATATCACGGGGTGCCATTGCGGCAACGCCGTAGCAGTGTTTGGTCGCCTCACCCACGAGGGTCGAAAAATACCCGGCGGTAAAGCTGACATCTCCCAGCGGGAAACGGGAAGTGATCATAATCGCTCTGCTCCTTTATGTTATTTTTCAGAAAACACATTCAGGGTCTGGGGCCGTGCAGGCGGGCCAAAACCGCAGACTGCACCGAAAAACACCCACTCTATTATACAACTTCGATGCGCGGTTGTACAGTTCAAATTGCTGGCAGCGGGGATTTTTTGGCTGTTTTGCGTCCTTTGCCCACAAATTTGCGGGCAAAACTGTACGGCTGGGCAGAGCAGTGCGTTCGTTCGACAGGGCATGACCGTCCGGGTGTGATATGCTGTCCGGTGCACAGCGGCCGCGCTGCGGCAGAAGTATGACGGATGCCTGCAAACAATCTGTAAAAAAATTATAAAAACTCCCTCCGGATGCTTTATCCCTCTATGAAAAAGTGCTAAAATGAAAGCAGAGAGAGGGGATGCGCACCGGGCGGTGTGTGTCCCCTGTAAAACGAGCAGACCCAAAATCATCCATCCGGCCGCACACGCCGTGCATAAAATACCGATTTAGGAGTTGTTGGCATGAACATTCTGTTTTTCCTCTCCCCCAAGCAGGATCTGATGTACGTTTACGACGATTTTACCCTCCGGCAGACGCTGGAAAAATGGGAGAACAACCGCTACGCCTCCATCCCGGTGCTCAACCGCCGGGGCGAGTATGTGGGCACCCTGACCGAGGGGGACATCCTCTGGGGGCTGAAAAAATACCACGGGCTGGATCTGGAAGCCGCAGAGGACGTGCCCATCTCGGCTTTTCCCCACAAGCGGGATTACAAGGCGGTGACCGTGACCACCAGCATGGACCAGCTGATCGAAGCCGCCATGAACCAGAACTTTGTGCCCGTGGTGGATGACCGGGGCATCTTCATTGGCATCGTGCGCCGGCAGGCCATCATCCGCTACTGCTACGAAAAGTCCCGCGCGGAGGAAGCGCCGCAGCCCGGCCGTGTGGTGCCGGAATACGCCGCCGCCCACTGAGCGCCGGAAAACAACCGGACCTGCAATGCTCCACCTTCCCATTTTTGGGAGGGTGGAGCATTTTTTGTGCAAAAATCCCCGGAAAAGCCTTGAAAGTCCGATTTATGGGATGCCGCATGTGCGATAATACAGCCACAGGGAGCCGCCGGCAGCGGGAACCGCCCGGTGTAGGCAGGCTCCCGACAGAACAAAACAGGAGGGGAACACGATGAAGGATTTTGAGATGCGTTATGTGGGCAGCCATGTGGAGGTGTACACCGGCAGCGGGGTGTTCCTCTTTTCGGCCGATACCGTGCGTGAGGCGATGGAGGAGCTGGCCGAGTGACATGGTTTGAAACAACTAATGTAAAATCTGCGTAAAATGTTTGAAAAGGAACTGTGACGAAACGATTGAAAACCAGCAAAATGTGTGGAAAAAGTGATTTTCTTGTAAAATAAACCTTGTTGTGGCAGGGGGATTGATGGTATAATAAGCATAGTGTGAGCGCTGAAACGGAGCCGTGCGCGTGGACGCATGGGGGCGCTGCATGACAAAGGAAAAACGGCTGCCGGGGTACGGGTCCCGCCAAAGGCGGGGCAGGGCCCGGCGGCTGTGTGCTGTTATTGGAAGAAACAGGAAGATCGTATTTAGGAGTATCGCTATGGATATCACACACATTACCTCTCTGCTGGGCGGCATTGCGTTGTTTTTGTATGGCATGTCGATCATGGGCGCGGGCCTGGAAAAGCTGGCCGGCGGCAAAATGCAGGGGGTGCTGCAAAAACTGACCTCCTCCACCATCAAAGGTGTCATTTTTGGCACCCTGATCACGGGCGTGATCCAGTCGTCGGCTGGCACGGTGGTGATCTGTGTGGGCCTGGTCAACTCCGGTATCATGACGCTGACGCAGTCGGTGGGCGTGATCATGGGTGCAAACATTGGTACGACCGTGACCGGTCAGCTGATCCGCATGGCGGATATCTCAGGCGACAGCCTGTGGCTGACCCTCATGCAGCCCAAGACGTTTGCGCCCGTGGTGGCGTTTATCGGCTGCATTTTTTATGTGTTCCTGCGCAGCGCCAAAAAGAAGAACATCGGCCAGATCATGCTGGGCTTCGGCATCCTGTTCACCGGCATGAGCCTGATGGACACCGGCGTGTCCCCCCTGCGGGAAAGCGCCGCGTTCCAGAACCTGTTCGTCTCCATGACCAACCCCATCCTGGGCGTGCTGGTGGGCCTGGTGGTCACGGTGCTCATCCAGTCCTCCTCGGCATCGGTGGGCATCCTGCAGGCACTGTCCAGTACGGGTCTGGTCACCTTCAGTTCGGCCATCCCCATCATTCTGGGTGCCCACATCGGCACGGCCTTCACCCCGCTGCTCACCATCGGCGGTTCCTCCAAGGACGGCAAGCGCGCCGCCCTCATCCACCTGTACTTCAACGTGATCGGCAGCATCGTACTGCTGGCCCTGATCTATGCGGTGCAGTTCACCTTCGGCATCCCCATGTGGCATGACGTGATGAACAAGAGCTCCATCGCAAACATCCACACCCTGTCCAGTGTGTGTGCCATGCTGCTGTTCCTGCCGTGCAGCGGGGTGCTGTCCAAGCTGGCCATGCTCACGGTGCCGGACAACGCTGAGGAAGCGCAGGAACTGAGCATGCCGGTGCTGGACGAGCGTCTGTTCAAGAGCCCGGCCGTGGCCCTGCAGCAAGCCAAGAACGCGGTGGTCAAAATGTCCCGCCGTGCCGCCCGCAACGTCAATCTGGCTGCGCCGCTGCTGCTGAAGATGGACGAGGACACCGTGAGCGCCATCAAGGTGCGGGAGAACCTCATCGACCGCATGGAGGTGGCCATTTCCAATTACCTTATTAAGATGACCGATCAGGAGCTGGGCGATGACGAGAGCCATGCCGTGACCGAGCTGCTGAACTTTGTCACCGAGTTCGAGCGCATCGGCGACTATGCCGTGAACATCATGGAAAAGGCCGAGGAGCTGAACGAGAAGGAGGCCTCCTTCTCCGAGAGCGCCCAGAAGGAACTCATCCTGCTGGAAAAGGCCGTGGAGCGCATCCTGACCGTGACCGGCGAGGCCTTTGAGGGCGACGACACCCAGAAGGCCATGCAGGTGGAGCCGCTGGAAGAGGTGATCGACGTGATGGTGGAGCGCCTGCGCGACCAGCACATCCGCCGCCTGAAGGACGGCGTGTGCTCCATTGACACCGGCGTGGTGTTCCTGGACGTGCTGAACAACGTGGAGCGCATCTCCGACCACTGCTCCAATGTGGCCGTGCGTATGATCGGCATGGAGGGCGGCGAGGATTACGACTCCCACACCCTCAAGAGCATCATGCACCACAACCCCACCAAGGACTACA
>OKSD01000454.1_pt1 | contig 44726 bp, 41 predicted proteins | sample 1601221 | NCBI WGS metagenome assembly OKSD01 (sample SAMEA3541550, study PRJEB24748) | human gut metagenome | biome: human gut; feature: human-associated habitat; material: faeces | place: China | collected 2012
GCAAACAAATCGCGGCGGATGTCCTGCAGAATTTTCTGCGCCGCGCGCACCATCAGCTGGGTGTAGCCCAGTGTGGACAGCGCGCCGATGCCGTAAATCACCGCCGTGCCGCCAACCCCCTTAAACTTTTCCACAAAGGCAACAATACGCTGAAAGACCCCTTGCTTTTTTGCAAGATACTGCGGGTTTAGCGGGCTCATCTTGGGCAAAATAGCATTAAGTTCAGTACCGTTTTCACTGGCAAATTCACGCTTTAATGACGTGGTGATATAGCGCTTTGCCTCCTCTGCATTCAGGCCCTCATCATTAATCAGCTCTTGCGCTTCGCGCTGTTGTTCCCCTTGAGCAAAAGTAAAAAAGGCTTCAATCACGCTGGCTTTGTCGCCAATTCCATCAAGATCGGTTGTGTTGATGAAATCAACCAGCAAACTCTCCTTGGCGCGGTTGCCCAGGCTGGCGCGGATAACCCGGCGTACATCTTCGACCAGTGCAGCTTTATCCTTACTCTTCTTGTTGTTTTCAAAAATCAGCCCTAGGATATAGTCCAGATTGATTTCTTGCGATTTCAGCAGGTCTACCTCAAAGATCACGTCATCCCAGTCGATGGTCGATTGCTCTTTATCCTTACCAGCCTTTTCACGGCGCAGCCACTCGCGAACGTCATTGTAGGTTGAGCGATAATCTTGAATTTTTCGCTCAGACGGTATGTGGATCGTTTGCAGGGCCGCTAACTCTTCTTCACTTACGTAGTACTTGGCCTTGAACTCTTCAACAGCCGAGGGGTCGCTCATATCAACATTTTGTAGGGCTTTAAGGCTGGCAAATTCATCGTAATTTTGCAGCACATTTTCTATACGCAAATACTCGCCAAAAAGCTTTGCAAAGGCCTTCTTGTCAGCCTCTTTTTCAATGGCCGAAGGGTCGGGAAAGCGTTCCTCCAACTCTCTGACCACATCCATAAAGCCCCGACGCGTCTCACCGGTGACAATATCGGTGAAGCCCTCTATATATTCTTTATAGCTTTTTTCCAGCACCACGTTCTTGGTGTTTTTATCACCGAACAACGTGATTGCGTCGATGGTAGCCTGCTCCAAGTCGCGAAAGGTCACGATATTGCCAAAGGTTTTCGTGGAATCAAAAATACGGTTGGTGCGCGAATAGGCTTGCAGCAAGCCGTGGTAACGCAAATTTTTATCCACAAAAAGGGTGTTTAACGTAGGCGCGTCAAAGCCTGTCAGAAACATGCCCACCACAATCAGCAAATCGACTTCCTGCTTCTTCACGCGCAAGGCAAGATCACGGTAGTAGTTTTGAAAGGCACTGCTTTCAACGCTGAAGTTGGTTTTGAACAAGGCGTTGTAGTCCGCAATCGCAGCGCCTAAAAACTCCTTGGCCGTGCTGTTCATGGCAGAAACATCAAAACTTTCGTCCTGAATATCGCCCACAGCATCCTGCTCTTCATTGGCTGCAAAAGAGAATATGGTTGCCACATTTAGCGGCTTGGAGGCTTCCTGCTGCAATACCTTAAACGATTCGTAATACAGCTTGGCGGCATCGACGCTGCTTACGGCAAACAGGGCATTAAAGCCTTTTCCGCCCACCTGAAAGCGATGGGTTTTTTGGCGGAAATGGTTCAGAATGTACTGGGTAACTTCGCGAATACGCTCTGGGTGCAGCAAGGCCTGCCTGAGTTCAGGAGCATTGAGCTTTTTTTCGTCCTGTTCGGTTTCAACACTCTTGAACTGCGGACGCACATCGTTGTAATCAACCTTGAATTTCAAGACTTTTTCGTCGCGGATGGCATCGGTGATGACGTAGGAATGCAGCTCGCGCCCAAATACGCTGGCAGTGGTGTCTGCACCAAGGGCGTTTTGCGGGAAAATTGGCGTACCTGTAAATCCGAACTGAACGTATTTTTTGAATTTTTTCTTCAGGTTCTTCTGCGCTTCACCGAATTGGCTTCGATGGCACTCATCAAAAATAAACACCACCTGCTTGCTGTAGATAGGCAAATCGCCTTCGCTTTTCATCAGGTTGTTGAGTTTCTGGATAGTGGTGACAATAATTTTATTGTCGTCTCTGTCCAAGTTGCGTTTCAAACCAGCGGTACTCTCCGAACCATTCACGCTATCCGGCGAGAAGCGTTGATACTCTCTCATGGTTTGGTAATCCAGGTCTTTACGATCCACCACGAAAAAGACCTTGTCTACGCAGTCCAGTTCTGTGGCCAGTCGTGCGGCCTTAAAGCTGGTGAGAGTTTTGCCAGACCCAGTAGTATGCCAGACATAGCCGCCACTTTCGGGCTTACTCCAGCCCTTGGCTTGATACACGCTGTTTATCTTCCATAAAATGCGCTCAGTGGCGGCAATTTGATAAGGGCGCATGACCAGCAGCGTGTTGTTGACATCAAAAACCGAATAATGCAGCAACACACTAAGTAATGTGTTCTTCTGGAAGAATGTGGCGGTAAAGTCTTTAAGGTCTTTAATAAGGTCGTTATTGGCCTTTGCCCAGTTCATGGTAAAGTCAAAGCTGTTTTTATTGCGCTGTGTCGTATTCGCAAAATAACGACTGTCTGTTCCGTTAGAAATGACAAAAATCTGCAAATATTTGAACAAGGAATGTTCACTGTTAAAACTCTCCTTGCTGTAGCGATGCACTTGATTAAAGGCCTCGCGAATGGCCACCCCACGTTTCTTTAACTCCACATGCACCAAGGGCAGACCGTTGACCAATATGGTCACATCATAGCGATTCGCGTAGCTGCCTGTCTGCTCAAACTGACTGATGACCTGTACCTTGTTACGAGCAATATTCTTTTTATCCAGCAGGTAGATGTTTTTAATGCGTCCGTCATCAAAGACAAAGTCATGAATGTAATCGTCGTGAATCTTGCGAGCTTTATCGACAATACTGTCGGCGGGGTTATCCAGCCATGTATCCACAAAACGTAACCATTCAGCGTCTGAAAACTGAACGCTGTTCAAAGCTTGCAGCTGTGTACGCACGTTTGACAGCAGTGCTTCGGGCGTGTTGATGGAGGGTACATACTCATAGCCTTGATTTTGCAAGTCTTTAAGAAGTTCTCGCTCCAGATCGGCTTCGCTTTGATAGCTCTCTGCCGCCTGCCATTCTCTGACATACTTATCGAGGACGATGAAACTATTGGATTCGACGATAGGGGTGGTGTGCTCAGGCATTCTGCTCCTCCTGCCGCCAAAAGCTATAGGTGTCTTTCAAATGATCAAGCAAAAATTTAACAGTTGCCTTTTCCGCTGGTGTTGGCTCGGCAACAGTCTCGTGCGACAGCGTATTATGGCTTGCAAATTGTATAATCCTGCTCAAATAGGCTTGCTTGTCGTCGGGTAGTAATTCAGCCCACTTCGGGTAGCCCAAAAAGCTGGCTGTTTTTTCATAAAGATTGCGCAACAAAGTAAAATGATACCTTTCAACTCTGCTTTCTGCAATGGCCTGCTCAATGACTTGAAGTATATGTAGGTGATACGAAAAACTCTTGTTAGAGTCGCCATGTTTTTCAATCAGGCTAAATGTACCATCTTCATAGCGTTCAAGAATGTAGCATTTTTTGGTGTTGAGCTCATTATGCAAGACGTTGTAAAACAATGTATTGTGCGTGGTAATGATGAATTTTATGTTACTGCTGCTCGATGTGATCAATGAGGCCAAATTGACAGCCAATTCAATTAAATGATTTTCATCTAAAGAACTTACCGGATCATCAATAAAAACGTATTCCAAGCTGTTAAAAGCGTCGGTAGACCGCAGCTCAGGCTCTGCAATGTTTAATTCAGAAATTGTCTGGGAAAGCAGAGCATAAAAGACAGCCCAGATAAAGTTGCTTTCTTCACCTTTGGATATTTTTACATGCTGATCGTCCAGCGCTGTGTCATGCTCGAAGGAGAAACGGACTTCAGTGAAGTCAGGGTTGAAGAACGGCGTCAGTTTTTCACTGGTATAATGCTGAAAGGTAGCAACAATGTTTTGATCCTGGCCTTGGTCTTTCAGCACCCACTGGGTAAAAGAATTGGGCTGAATTTTTAGCTTGGGTTCAGCATCCCCGTCCAAGTCATTATCCCAATAGAACAAATCTTCAGTGAATGCGTTGTAGTACAAAACTTTACTGCGCGGCTGATCGGTTTCTTCACCCTCTGCATCATTTTTAGGCGCGATCAGCTCTTTAAATTCCCGCGAAAGGCGCGTCTTGCCCATGCCATTGAAGGCATAGATAAGCTGCACTTTTTTGTTGGCATCTTTGAGCTGTTGGGCAATTTCGGTCAGCGTGTTGCTCATGTTATTCTGCTACCTCTTGGGGTTTGGGAAAGCTGAACAGCATATCGCGGTAATATTCATATTGCTTTTGGCGCAAGGCTAATTCACGCGGCAAGCCTTCGCTGATGGAGTTGGTCAGGGCGTCGAATGTGTCAAGGACGGTGACAATGCGGGATTTCTCTTCGTATACCGGATTTGGTATATTGATACTTTCTAAACTCTTTTTGTTTAGTTTAGGCTGAGCCGCGCCCGATATGTATGGAGCCAAATCAATGCTGTTTAAGTAATGCTCAACGTATTTACGCTCTACGTATGTATCAAATTTTAGAACATGTACGTGATTGTTCACCCAGCTTTTTCCACTGATACTGAAAGCTATAGGAGTATTCCGCGCCAACAAATTTGCACCATCTTCGGAAACAAGTAAAAAATCTCCGTCAAAGATATAGTCTTTAACGTAATCAACAATCCCTGAGGCACCATAGTAGGGAATATTTCCCGCATCTCTTAAGCCACTCGTTATGGGTTTCCTCATTGAGTCAAGATTCTCAGCCAACTCCCCCAACGACTTCCACTCCATCTCGCCTCCTTCAAAGCTCAGCAGCTTAGCGCGGTAGTGGTTGTATTGTTTTTTTCGGGCGGTCAGCTCGGCGGTCAGCTCGGCGTTCAGCTCGGTAAAGGAGTCTAAAATACAGACAATCTCGGTTTGGATGGCAAGCGATTTTTTCGGGTTTTCTGGGCAGGGGATAGGGATGGAGAATTTATCTGTATCTGGAGTTGCAATTTGTGGCATTTGCATTTTTCCGCCAATCATCTGAAAGTATGGCTCATTCAATTTTAAAAAGTAATAGACATACTTAATCTTGATATTGTCGTCGTTAGCATGATATGACCACATCTCATTTTTATGAGAAAACGGTTTATCGTAATACTCAAATTCAATATTTCCACGAGACTTGACGATAATAGAGGGTTTTCGATTTATATCCTTTGAAGGTATATCTTCAAAATTGACATATGCAATAGTTTTACCACCAGCAAAAACTTTTAACGGGGCTCCATCTTTGTGTAATTGCTTCATCTTAGCTGCAGTGATTTGAGTGCCTTTGGTGCGAACAAGCACTTCCCCCAGCGGCATCCACTCCACATCAGCGCCATCCAGCAACTTTTCCAAAAAATTTACGCTACTCATGTCATAACCTCGCCTTCAATCTCGGCAACAATGGCGTCAATATCTTTACGTAATTGGTCAATCCGTGCGACAGTGGTTTTCAATTCTGCATTGAGCTGTGCGATGTCCACCACTTCGCGGGTGTCTTTGGTTTTCACATAGTTGCTAACCGACAGGTTGTAGCCCTTGGCAACAATGGCCTCAAAGGGCACAGACTTGGCAAAGTGCTCTACATTCTCTTTGCTGTCAAACACCTGTATAATCTGCGCAATGTGTTCATCCAGCAGCACGTTGTTGTTGGCTTCCTTCTTGAAAAGGCCGCTGGCGTCAATAAATTGGGTGTTGGTGTCGGTTTTGTGCTTGGAAAGCACCAAGATGTTTACGGCAATGGTGGTGCCAAAAAAGAGGTTAGGTGCCAGCGAGATGACCGTTTCCACATAGTTGTTGTCCACCAGATATTGGCGGATTTTCTGCTCGGCACCGCCGCGATAAAAAATGCCGGGAAAGCAGACAATGGCGGCGCGGCCCTTACTGGAAAGAAAGCTGAGGGAATGCAACACAAAGGCAAAGTCGGCCTTTGACTTGGGGGCCAGTATGCCTGCGGGGGCAAAGCGTTCGTCATTGATCAGGGTGGGGTCGTCTGCGCCAATCCATTTCAGCGAGTAGGGCGGGTTGGACATAACAACATCAAAGGGCTTTTCATCACCAAAATGTGGGGCAGTGAGTGTATTGCCCAGTTGGATGTTGAACTTGTCGTAGTTGATGTTATGCAAGAACATATTCATACGCGCCAAGTTGTAGGTGGTGTGGTTGATCTCCTGGCCAAAAAAACCATCTTCAATGATGTGGTCGTCAAACTGCTTTTTGGCTTGCAGCAACAAGGAGCCAGAGCCACAGGCCGGGTCGTACACTTTATTGATGGTATCTTGTTTGTGTACGGCCAGTTGCGCTATAAGTTTGGACACATGCTGCGGGGTAAAAAACTCGCCGCCAGACTTGCCCGCATTGGCGGCATAATTGGAAATAAGAAACTCATACGCATCGCCAAAGAGGTCAATGCGGTTGCCTTCAAAATCACCAAAGTCAATTCCCGCCACACCGTTGAGCACTGCGGCAAGGCGGGCATTTTTATCCTTTACCGTAGTGCCAAGGCGGTTGCTGGTGGTGTCAAAGTCCGCAAAGAGGCCCTTTATGTCCTGCTCTGAGGGGTAGTCATTAGCGGAACTTTCTATGGCGGTAAAAATGGCGGCCAAATCGGTGTTCAGGCTTTCGTTGGTGTTGGCGGTGGCGACCACATTGACGAACAGCTGGCTGGGATAGATAAAATAGCCCTTGGTTTTGACAGCGTCGTCTTTGATTTCTGGAGTGATAGCACTATCAGAAATTTTGGCGTAGTTGATGCTGTCGTCACCGCCCTCCATATAGTTGGAAAAATTCTCACTGATGAAGCGATAGAACAGCGCTCCCAAAACGTATTGCTTAAAATCCCAGCCATCTACTGCCCCACGAACTTCGTTGGCGATTTGCCATATCTGTCGTTGCAGTGCTGCACGTTGTTGGATGCTTGTCATAGTGCGTACCTTATTCTTTCGTTTTGGGGCCTTTTTTCATCATCGAGGAAAGGACATACTTGGCGTTGGGGGCGGTGCCCAAGGGTATACAGGCGTCACTCAGGCGGTGGCGATTGTCATTCCCTCCCTTCTCTCCCTTATGCGGGGTAATTGAGGAGTATAGCGGCAGAGCGTCCATAACTCAAGAGCAGCCACGGTGGGGAACCGGGGCGAACTCATGGCTGACTCTTTGTCAGGTAGGGCATGAGCGTCATCGTCCCATGCCCGGCCCACGGGAGCGTTGCCGCTCACGCACCCTCTCTACTTGTCGGGCAACAGCGCGTTCAGCCGCCTCAACAAGGGCTGCAAGCTCTCGTACACAGCGCTCAAGCGTGTCAAGTGCCCGGTTAAGGCCGCTTGTTCGGCTTGCAGTGTGCTGACGGCGCTCTTGAGGTTTTTCAGCTCCCTGCTGTGGTGTTGCAGGGTCTGGGAGTGGGCGATCTGATTGTTGCGCAGAAGCTGCTCCGTCTGCGACAGGGATTCTTTGAGTAGGCGTTCCAGTTCGGTCATGGTCTATTTCCTCACTATGCGCCAGGCGTCGCGCTTGCCCGTCGTTCCGCCGTGGGTGATTGTCCAGCCCTCCGGGGTTAACAGATAGTCCTTGCCGTCCGCATGGTAGGGTTCTAGGCTCTTGAAGGTGGCCCATAGCTGGGCGCTCTGTGCCTCTAGGGTTTCTTTCTGTTCCTTGAGCATCACTATCTCTACCCGCAGGTTCGAGGCCTGCTTTCCGGCCAGGGTCAGCAGGCCCCAGCTGCCCAAGCCCGCGCCCGTCAGAATGCTCAGACTCAGGAGCAGGCCCCGCAAGCATGTCCAGCCAAAGGCGCGGTGCAGCGTCCGGCTGCGGGAGCTGATGCTGCTTTCCAAATTCCCAAGCTGGGCGAGGATAGCGGCCTCGGTTGTACTCAGCGCGCTTTGCGATGACTGCCGCAAGCTCTCGCTCAAGGCGCTGAACTGTTGCCGGGTCAGGCTCTCCATCTCCTGCCGCTCCTGTTCGGCCTTGGCCCTCACTCGTTCGGCCAACGAACTGGCTGAAGTCCCAATGTTCTGCATACATGCCTCCTTTCAGGCGCAATTTCTCCCCGCTGTCGGGGTCTTTGACGGTGATATGATCCTTGCCCGCCCGGTTGATTTCCAGACCTGCCTCCTGCAAGGCCATGAGCACCTCGGCGCGGTTTGACGCCTGCCCTTGCTCCACCTTGGCCTGCATGTACTCGTGAATGGCTTCCTTGGCGGCGGCGCGCTCATCCGGCTTGGGTATCTTGCCCCAGCGAAGCAGCCGCGCCCGGTGCAAATCCGCATGGGCTGGCGTAAACATGCGGGTGCGGGTTGGGTCGTCGGGTCTGGCCCAGCCCTCGCGGTGGTTGTGCAGGTCGCGGAACAGGTCAAAGTGCTTCTGCCAGCCGGGCGGGCAGGGATTGAACGCTTTGCCGCTGGCAAGCTCCACACGCGGAATCACAAAGTGCAACTCGTGGTGCCCGGCGTGAACATGCCGCACCCAGAGGATATTGCGCTGATCCGCCTCCAGCCCGGCAAAGGCCAGAGCCTCAAAATCGTCCATAACGCGCTCCTCCTGCTCCGGCGTCACCGCGTCGTCGGGGTGCCATGAAAGCGCCCCGGCGGTGAAACGCCACTTGGTGTCCAGCGTGTCGATGATCTCCCGCGTCAGCTCCGGGTCGCCGCGCAGCACATCCGGCAGGTGGGCGTCGCGTCCGGGGTAGTCCTCACGCACAAGGTAGTTGGTCGGTCCTTCGCCCGCGCCCTGGCCGTGAGGAAAAACTTTCATGTACATGGCGCTTCCTCTGGTGCAGGCGGAGGGGGTGTGTCTGCTCTTACCGTATTTTCAAGGCTGACCAGGGCGGTGAGCACATCCAGGGCCTCGGCACGGTGCTTGTGGATGTTGGCCCAGCGGGCAAGCTGGTTGAGGTTTGCGCCGATGCGGGCGAGCTGCCGGACGCGCTCCTTCTCCAGAGGCGTCTGCCGCAGGCGGTAGTCCAGAGCACGCTGGCGGATGAAATCCGTCACGGTCTGGCCCTGGGCAGCGGCCTTGGCGGCGATGGCCTCCTTCTCCGCCGGAGTAACGCGCAGCTTGATCCACGCGCTGCGGGTGTCGCGCTCCGGCTTCATGGCTTTGGCCTTTCTGTCTTTGCAGGGTTCGAAGGGGCGCAGCCACTCGCCAGCCCCGGCAGGGGGCACCGCGTCAGCGTGTGCCCACAACGGGTAGGCTGGCCCTCGCCTTTAGCGACAGACCGCCTGATGATACTGCGTTCTGCAAGCAGGCTGCGGAATAAGCGGAAAAAGCGGATTATGCGGAATAAGTGCATGACGCCACCTCTTGCTTTTCGCAGCCCCTTTCTCCGCTTTCCCCGCTTATTCCGCTTTTTCCGCAAAGACTGATGACTAAACGGGGACGCCCTCCGCTGTTGTACTTGGTCAGACTGATGCGCTGCCGGGCCGCCAGCTCTTCCAGGACGTTCTGTAATCGCTCCTTGCTCACATGCCCACCGAAGTGTTTGTTCACCTCCGTGCTGGATTTTTCTCCGGTTGCCAGCAGCTCAAGGATTTTTTGCTCCACAGGGTCAGCGGCTTTGTTGCCGAAAATATACAGCGCCGATTCCTGCGCAAACTGCCAAAATGCCAGAGCCGCGTGCAGGTGGGCTTCCTCAATCTGCCCCTGTCCATCCAGCAGCGCGTAAATGAGGGCCAGCCGCAAGGTCTGGGCCTCGGCGCGGTTGATGATGCTTCCGGCAAGGCCGCTGTGCTCCTGTGAAAGCGCGGTGTACAGGCTTTCCCACAGTGCTTCGGCGGGCGGCGTCATGGTCATGGTTCCACGCTGCTGGGCCAAGCCCACCAGCCGCCAGAGTTCGCGTTGCAAGGGAGCCAATTCTGCATCCGGCATCCGTGAGGGCAAGGGCACCAGCTTGGCGCGGCGGGCGCAAACCCAGAGGAAGCGATTGCCGAAGCCGTTCACGGCCTGCACCTCGCCCAGACACACGGCCAACTCCTGCATGGTGATGTGGGTCAGAATGCTGATGTGCGCCCCGCGCACGGTCACGGGGTTGTTCTTGGTGAGCGGCGCATAATCGCCGGAATCCCAGAAGCAACGAATGCCCATAGACAGCGTGTTGCCTTCACGCTTGGTGCAGGCCAGCCCGCTGGCGAACTCCTCGTCCAGAATAATGAGGCGCTTGTCGCCCTTCTCGCGGATAGGCTCGTTGGGGTTTTGACGCTGGCTACGCTCGCGCTCTTCGTCTGACTCGTCGCGCACATGGTGGGCCAAGCCTTCGCCGGTGGAGAGCGGGCCGCCGCTTTCTCTGGCGGGCAAGGCTACTCCCCAGCTTTTGAGGTCGGCGGGTTGGCAATGTTCACGGCCAAAAAGTTTGGTCACGGGATGGCGCGATGTGCCTTTGCGAGCCTTGCTGGAATTACCGCAGATGACAGCAAAGAGGCGCGGCGGGTGGATGGTTTCGCCAATGTAAAAATGTGGGCCAAGGCCGGAGCGTCCGCCGTAGCTGTAGACCTCCGCGCCGAAGCGCACCAGGGCGGTAACGCACACCGCTGCCGGATCGGCTTCGCTGTTGCGGGTAGCAAGGCGCACAAAATCGCCCAGCAGTCCGGGGCAGGCATCCCACGAGAAACGCGGCCACTCTTTCAGAGTGAGGTCGTCCGTGTCAGGAGTATTGGTGGGAGGGGGTGTGTCTATTCGTACTGCGGTCGCAAGACCGCCCATGCGCGACGGAAGGGAGCGACAGAAGTCTTCCACCGTCAGCGCCTCCTGCAAGGCGTCGTGTGGGTCAAATCCTTCCGGCGCTGGATCGGCCACGTCCCATTTTTCAGGGAGGCTTGTTGGCGGCAACACAATATGAACGCTGACGGCAATGCTCTTCAGCAGCGCGGCTATCTCCAATGCAGCCTTGAAGCCCGGCCCATCGTTATCTGGCCAGATGATGACGGCACGACCCACCAACGGCGACCAGTCCGCCTTGCCCACGGCATTGGCTCCGCCGCTCCAGGTGAGCACGGCGTAGTTAGGAAAAAGTATTTGAGCTGCATCTGCTGTCTTTTCCCCTTCCACCACCAGTACGGGGCTGTCTGTGCGTTGAAGACCGGGCAAACCGTACAGCGGGCGCGGCTCCGGCAGAGCCTTCCATATCCATTGCGGTCGGCCAGTGCCGTAGTGCCCGACACACAGCGGCAGGATTACTTTACCCTCTGGCGTTTCAAAGCGGGCCACATAGCCAAGAGTGCGACCCTGTCCATCAGCGTAACGCCACAAGGCGGACGCCTGCCCATGCTGTGCATGGCAACGCGGCGGCTGAGGCGTGGACTCCGGCACAGGCAGAATGACGGTGAACGTGGCAGGCTGCCGAAACGACTGCGGCGCGTTCTGACCAGTGTCTATGTGATACTGCCGCGCAAGCTCTTGGGCGGCCTCGCCTTGGCGCATACTCCAGACTTTGGCGGCGAGAGCGATCACGTCACCCCAGCTTTCGCCCGTGGCAAAGTCGCTGCCCTTGCCGCTCTCCAGATTGGTGGCGCAGGATGTGCCCGCGCCGCCCTGTAGCGACGCGCAGACATATTCTCTGCCAGACACACGCCCACCGGGCAGAAGCTCGGCCAGCACCTCTGGTAGGCGTGCGGCAAGGGCGACTTTGACCTGATCAAAGATGCTGGTCATTTACCACCCCGCAGTTGAGGGGCGGTGTCAGTGGTGTGAACGCCTCGCGAAGCAAACCAGACGTCCAGATCGGCCAGATCATACATAACGCGGCTGCCGAGCTTGAAATAACGCGGGCCTTTCTTGCGGCAGCGCCACAGTTCCAGGGTGCAGGGTTTCACGCCGAGATAGTCGGCTGCTTCTTGGGTGTTGAGCTTTTTGTTAGGCATGGTGAATCTCCTTCTATAGGCTTGCATGGTTTTCGGTACGGACAAAACAGCCCGGATGCGAAAACGTAGCCCGTCATCAAAGGAGAAAAAATTCAGTCGCTACAAAGAGCCAAACAAAACCTCTCAATTCTAGCTCTAGAACTGAGAGGTTTATATTTTAATAATTAAAATCAGTATAATAAATAAAAATCTGTCTTGCCGTGCGGAACCTAGGCGGGCTAGGTTTTCTCGTCGTTAACACCTTGGTTGGGGGCTCCGCTCCAGTTGATAATCGCGGCAGGCATGTTTTTACGGAAAAGGCTGATATACGCGCTCGGGGCCTCCGTGATGCCATAAATCTTAGCTATAGCAAGGTATTTTGTCTTGATGTCATCCTTGGTCGCTTTGCGAGGTGGTTTAAATTCATGAGTGATTTTGTTGGCGAGTTCAACAAGCACAGCCATATGGTTTTCCACTTCGGCCAAACGGCCTTTGAGCTGGCTCTCACGCCCGCTTGCCGCTGTATATTGCCCCTTGATCTGCTTGTTTTCTTCGCGCAAGTCGGCAATTCTGCGTTGCAGAGCAACAATTTCTGCCGATGTATCACTTGGCGACTCTTCGCCACAACCCCACTTTCCTTTATTAACGTTGATTATTTGCTGAATTTGCTCGAAGTCACAGCAGTGATTCTCTGATCCAAAAGCTGCATTCTGGTCTGAACGAAAGGCCCAAGGAGTAAGGAATGTTGAAACGAACTTACATTGAACATTTTGTCTAATGTCATCTCCAAGAGCGTCTTTTGCCTTGAATACATCTAGCTGGTAATATTTAAGTGCGGCGAGTCGTTCTTTATTTGTTTTTGCATACAGCATCTGCATGGCTTCATTGAGCCGTATTGCTTGGGGGAGCGTCGTTGATTCAAAAAAAGAAAAGGCATGAAAAGCAAGAAGACAGAGAAGGAACGTCAAAAATAAGCCGAGAAGCGTGCCGCCAAGCGTTGTTGCCGTGAGGTCATTGAGCGTTGCCCCTTTGCTCACGCTCAGCCGAAGCGACATGGCCACCAAAAAAGAGGTCGTGAGTGTGCCTATAGTAGCGATAACAGCCACTGAGGCCGCTCGGAAATTTTTGATAAGCCGCAGTCTTTTTTCGTTGCGCATCATGCCTCCAGGCCGCGCTATTATTTTCCCCGACATTTATACCGACATTTTCCCCGAACCCGGTTCGCAATGAAGAGCACCTTGCAGCAGGAATGGTTCAGGGGGTTTCCTCAAGCCGTTCTTCGATTTCTTCAACGGTCGGCAGGCTGGACTTAAGATTGTCGGGCAAGGCACGGGTCAACTCGTATGCTGAAATGCCAATGGGTTTGTTTACGTCCCTCAAAGCATATTCCGCCACAACCTTGTCCTGGGTCTGGCAGAGGATAAGGCCAATGGTAGGATTGTCCTGCTCATGGCGCAATTTGTCGTCCACTACAGAGCAGTAAAAATTCATTTTTCCGGCATACTCCGGCTTGAATCTGCCCTTCTTCAGCTCAATAACCACATAACAGCGCAACTTGAGGTGATAGAACAAGAGGTCAATGTAAAAATCCTGCTCGCTGACCTCCAGATGATATTGCCGCCCCACAAAGGCGAAGCCCGCGCCAAGCTCAAGCAGAAATTTTTCAAGGTGCGCTATCAGGCCGGTTTCCAGCTCGCGTTCGTGGAACGGCTCCTCAAGCGTCAGAAAGTCAAAAATATAAGGATCTTTCAGCGCCTCTTGGGCCAAAGCGGACTCTGGGGACGGCAGATGCGTGGTGAAGTTTGTAACGGCTTTGCCTTGCCGCTCATAGGCATTGTGCTGAATTTGCTCAATCAGCCAGTCCTTGCTCCAGCCGTGTTCCACTGTTTGCGCCATATACCAAAGACGAATGGAAACGTCTTTGACGCCAAGGAGAACGGCATTATGCGTCCAAGGGAGCTGGAGAATGTAGTGCATCAATAGAGCGGATTCTGTGCCCGGCGCAGGGGCTTGCGATTGGGCCACCGCCAGTGGCCCGGTTTGGGACGGGAGTGCTGCACCGGGTAATTGGGCCACTGGCAGTGGCCCAAATGGCAACGTGCGATATTCATTGTAAAATGCAAGCATCCGCTTGAGATTCCTCTCAGAAAACCCCTTGGTCTCCGGAAGCTCGTTGCGTATGTCCTGAGCAAGGCGCTCAATGACTTTGGTTCCCCATCCCTCAGTAGCGCGTTGGGCGTCGATGATACGTCCCACATCCCAATACATGTGAAGCATCTCGGCATTGGCGGACATGGTCGCCCGGACTTGAGCCCTGCGAATGCGGTCTTTTACGTCTTTGAGCAAGACAGGGTAATCCATATGCGTCTCCCATAATGTGGGCTGCCCCGTAGGCATCTGAAATTCTGGTTTGTTCTGTCAGCATCATACTGTGTCAAAGCGGGGATGCCTAGTGGAGAAGATGGGCAGTCGCGAAAGTATGCAAGCCCTCACAGCCCGGCCAGTATCTTCGCCGCTGCGTTGCCCGCTGCTGTCATGGATTCGGGCAGGAACTGGCCGTATTTCTTTTTGGTAAACTCGGCGTTTTTGTGAGTGAGCATTTCTGCGATCATGTCCAGGGTGAACTGGCCGCTGTTGGCCAAGGTCACGGCAAAGTGATGCCGCAGTCCGTGGAAAGGCCGGAACTTGGGCGGCAGATTGGCGGCCTTGCGGATGGTGTCCACGGCGCTGCAATCCTTGCGGAGGTTGCCGTCCTTGCCGGGGAAGACGTAGGGGCTGCCCGGAAAGCGATCATCCTTCCATGCCAGTTGGGCGCGGATGACCTCTTCGGCCACGTTGCTGAGGCCGATGGACACTGACTTGCCGCCCTTGGGGTCACGGATGCGGATGAGCTTCATATGAAAGTCGAGGTCGCCCACTTCCAGCTTGAACATCTCGCCGCGCCGCATTCCGGTGAAGAAGGCCAGCAAGAGCATGTTGGCCACGTCGCGCACGGGCCATTCCCTGAGCACGGCCAGAAAGCGCTGGACCTCCTCCGGCTTCAGGTATTCGATGACCTCGTTATCCTTGACGGGCATTTCGATCTGAAAGCTCAGGGCCGGGCAGCGGTTGGTCTTGTAGCCGAAGTTGACGATGCGCCGGAGCAGCTCCAGGGCGTTCCACACAGTGGCGGGCTTGCGGTCGCTTAAGGACTTGCGCAGCTCCTCAATGACCTGGGGCGTGATTTCGGTGACGGTACGCTTGCCGCACAGCGGGAGCAGGTGGTTCTGGTAGCGGTTTTTGTCGGTGACAATGCCCTTGAGCGTGGGGCCTTTGATTTCAAAGTAGGCGTCGCCGATTTCCTGAAAGGGGCGGTTCTTTTCGCTTTGCTCCCGGCGAATCTCTTGGGCGGTTTTGACTTCCTCGCCGTGTCGCACGGCTTTGACGCGCTTGGCGCGGATTTCTGCCGCCACTTCCGCGCTGTAGCCTTCGGAAATTCTGCCGACCTTCTCCCAGATCAAGCGGCGGCCCGAACGAAAGTTGATATAGAAGCAGAGGTCTGGTGACCCGTTGTGCATCTCCGTGGTTTCGTAGACATATACCCCGGCCCACTTCTTCGGATGGTAGCGCCTTTTCTGCGTGGCCATGTCGTTTTCCTGGCTGAAATAATACGTTTTCGGTTTTCTAACCACCGATTTCTTTCTAACCTATTTCTAACCAAGTCGTCAAATTTGCCCCATTTCCTTCGGGTAAAATCAAAGATTAAAATTTCATAATATACTAAAAATAAAAGAATATCAAAGTTCTTTCTAACCAATCGAAGCCCTTCAAATGCCTTCAAAAAGGGCTCATAACCCGAAGGTCGTAGGTTCAAATCCTGCCCCCGCAACCAGAAAATTCAAGCCCCTATGGATACTATCCATAGGGGCTTTTTTTGTGCATTCATGTTTTTGATGTGCCGCTGGCACCGAGTGGGGTAGCGATCAATTCAGTACAGCGGGGTATTCGGTACACGGTTTGAATCCCTTTGTGCGGCACGTGGTTATGTTGATTTAACGCTTGGGGAGTGCTGCGGCGCTGGCACAGAGCGATCGTTTTTGATCGCTATCTGTACAAAATGGCGCACAATCCGGCACAGAGTGATCACAGAATAAACGAAACGGGCGGTTCCTCATCGGAGCCGCCCGTTTGTCGATCTCTTCGCAACCTTTCATCTGTTGCCTGAATAAAAGAGAACGCCACATTTAGAGGGTCATTCTTGATGAAATGGGCAATTCGGAGTGGTCGGGATCAAAGCCAAACCGAATTACCCTTGGTCGGGGGCTATTTTTTGCCTCTGCCGGAGGTTTCAGGTGCCCACATGTGGCAGATGATGCCGCCGAAGAGCAGGGTGATCACGCAGCACCAGAGGGCCATATGGATGCCAAACTGTTCGCTCACGATGGGCAGGAGGAAGGTGCCTCCGCCCGCGCCGAAACGGCTGATGGCAATGGTCAGGCCTACGCCGGAGCCGCGCAGTTCCGTTGGGAACAGCTCCGCGGGATAGGAAAATTCAGGGACGATGGAGGCCGCGAGCACCAGGGCAAAGGCGGTGATCATGATGAGCGCGACGAGCGGGGACATTGAGGTCCACAGGATCATCACAGTAAGGATCGCCGCGGATACGTAGAAGGTCCAGAGCAGATAAGCGCGGCGGGTTGCAATGCCGTATATCCAGAGCCCCACGAGCACGCCGATGAGGGTGAACACGTTGTACAGCACGCCGGAGGCGTTGGGGTTCTGGATATTCATCTTGGTGAGCACCAGCGGCAGGAAGATGCTGATGGCAAAGAAAGGCAGCACCTGGGCAAAGAAGAATACGCCGGACACCACCGTATTGCGCCACTGCTCAGGAGCGAACAGCGCGAACCACGAAGTGGAAGCGGGCTTTTCCTCTCCGCGATCAGGCAGTCCATACTGGTTGCCGAGATAGGCATGGATGTTGGCGAGAGCTTCCTGAGGGCGCCCCTTGGCGATGTGCCACAGGGGGGATTCGGGCGTGCCGAAGCGGATGACGAGGGCGATCAGGCTGGGCACAACGGAAGTGCAGAGCACGAGACGCCAGCCGTCGTTGCCAAAGGCGGCGACAAAACCGTCCATGAAAAAGCCGACAATATACGAAATGCAATAGCCGATGGTCCAGAAGACCAGCAGCCACCCCAGGATGCCCGCGCGTTTTTTGGCCGGAGCCCATTCGCTGAGCAGTGGGATGCCCACCGTATAGTCCGCGCCGATGAGCATACCCAGGACAAAGCGCACTATGGCGATGAGCAGCGGATCGGAGAGGAAGAATTGCAGCACGGAAACGATGGCCGTCAGCAGCATGAGTGAAGCGTAGAGAGGCCGTCTGCCGATTTTATCCGCCGTGATGCCCGCCAGAAGGCTGCCGAAGAAGATGCCGAACATGGAACCGGCACCGATGAGCCCCATCCAGAAGCTGGTAATCCCCAGAGGTTCCATAGCATAGTTGAGCGAAATGCCGACAATGCCCAGCGTGTAGCCGTCGCTGATCTGGCCCATGAAGGTGCCGGCGGTGATTTTTTTATGAATGGCCGAAAACGGGGCATCTTCGAAACTGATCTGTCTTGCTCCACTCATGCCGTGGTTCTCCTTAAAGAGAGTGGTGAAGGTTTACATCCCCTTAGCCTGTTAAGAAGCAAAATAAACCGAATTACGGTATGTCGTACTGAAATATAAAACGCATTTTGCCGGTATGTCAATCACCCTCAGAAAAAAACGGCGAGCCCATGAAAGCAGGAAAAGAGCTTTGCTGTGTTTTTTTACTCAAAAAATAGAGCATACTATGATTATAGAAAGCCTGCGGAGGGAGCTTGTCCGGGAGACGGGACCGTAACGGGCATGAAAACGGAATAGGATTGCCGATGCCTGCTGTTTGTGGAATATGCGGGCACCGGAGAAGAGGGCGGCTATGGTTCTGAGAAAATAAATGTTTCATAATATATTTATACCATTCGTTAAAAAAGAACGGATGAGAGATTTGAACATAAAAAGTCGGTTCCCCTATTGACATAGAAATACAGTGCGTCTAACCTGAAATAAATGGTATATAATACCATTATACGGTATGTTTTTAAGAAAAGATTCGGTTCCCCGGTTTATGCAAGCATCCTGAAAAAAGGCTCACGGGCCTGAGGCTGATGTTTTTAGTTCCATTCACGACACTGTGATTGCCATTGAGGTGCGTATGACTCAGCAAACCATGTTCTTAAAAAACACGGAAACATTCGCGGAAAGTTTGGCGCGTTGTGGTGTTAAATTCCATTTTGCCTACCCTATTACCCCCGCGACCGACGTCATGAAGCGCATGGCCGTCATCCTGCCGCAGTACGGCGGCAAGATGCTGCAGATGGAAAGCGAGCTCGCCGTTTCCAGCGCCTTGGCGGGCGCGGCCTGTACGGGCATGTTGTGTGCGACTTCCAGTTCCGGGCCCGGCATGACGCTCATGCAGGAAGCCATTTCCTTCATGTGCGGTGCCGAATTGCCCTGCCTGATGCTCGACTCCATGCGTGTGGGCCCGGGCGACGGTGATATTCTGGGTGCGCAGAGCGATTACTACATGTCCACCCGCGGCGGCGGGCATGGCGACTACCATGTGCCGGTGCTCGCGCCTTCCGACGGTCAGGAAATTGTGGATCTCGTCCCTGAGGGGATCCGGCTCGCCTACACCTACCGCACTCCGGTTCTTTTCGTGTTCGACGGCGTGACCGCCCAGACCACGGAAACGGCGGTTCTGCCGGAATATCATGATTATTCGGCGGAATACGATACTTCCTCTTGGGCCTATACGGGCACCAAGGATCATCCCAAGCGCGCGCTCATCACCGGCAGCTATTCCCACGCGGACGGCTACGTCATGAACGAGCACCTGCGCGCCAAGTACGAGACCATCCGCGCCAAGGAGCAGCAGTGGAAGGAAAGCAACACTGAGGACGCCGAACTTATCGTCGTCGCCTTCGGCATTCATGGCCGCATGTGCAAGGATCTGGTCGCCAATCTGCGGGCGCAGGGCAAGAAAGTGGGCAGCATCCGTCCCGTCACGCTGTGGCCTTTCCCCGATAAGGCGTTCGAGAACCTGCCTTCCACGCTGAAGAAGATCCTTGTCGTCGAAATGAACCACGGTCAGATGGTGGATGACGTGCGCCTTGCCGTGAACGGGCGCGTCCCGGTGCATTTCTTCGGCAAGACCGGCGGCGATATGCCCATGTACACCCTCGCGGAAATGACCGCTGAAGTGAACCGTCTGTTGGAGGAGTAATCGGAATGCAAAATCTCAGCGCGAAATACGGCAAGACTCTGAATCTGGACAAGCTGACCAGCTACTGCCCCGGCTGCGGTCACGGCATCGTCACCCGCCTGGTGGCTGAAGCCATCGAAACCTTGGGCATCCGCGAACGCGCCATTGCCATTGTGGGCATCGGCTGCGGCGGCTTCTCCCACCATTATATGGATGTGGACGCCATTGAAGCCACGCATGGGCGTTCCCCTTCGTTCGCGGTGGGCTACAAGCTCTGCCGTCCCGACAACATCGTGTTCACCTACTGCGGCGACGGAGACTCCTGCGCCATCGGCCTTGGCGACCTGATGCACGCGGCCAACAAGGGGATGCCCATCACGTCGATCATGGTCAACAACTCCGTATTCGGCATGACGGGCGGCCAGATGTCCCCCACGACTCTGGACGGTCAGGTGACCGCCACCACGCTCAAGGGCCGCGACGTGACCTGGCAGGGCTATCCCCTGCTGGTGCCCGAAATGATGCGTGAAATGCCCGGCGTGAAGAACCTCGCCCGTGAAAGCGTGGCCACGCCCAAGCATATCATGCACGCCCAAAAGAGTATCCAGAAGGCTTTTGAATGCCAGGTGAAAGGCCTCGGCTACTCGTTCGTCGAAGTCATTGTCCCGTGCCCCACAGGCCTGAAGAAGAGCGTGCAGGATTCCTATAAATGGTGCTCCGAAGAAATGCTCGGTTACTTCAAGCCTCAGGTCTTCAAAAGCGAAATGGAGTAGAAATCATGCTGGTCAAATGTATGTTTTCCGGATCGGGCGGGCAGGGCTCTGCGCTGATGGCCAAACTCGTCTGCGAGGGTGCCATGAGGGAGAACCTGAAGGTCGTCATGACGCAGACCTACGGCATTGAGCAGCGCGGCGGCGACTCCACTGCCTTCATCATCATTTCCGACGAAGCCATCGGCAGCCCCATTGTGGAGAATGACGCCACCATCGCCGTGGCGCTGAGCCAGTCCATCTATGAGCAGTGCCTCCACGGCGTGGCCCACGGCGGCATGTTGTTTACCAACGCCTCGCTGGTGGAGAATCCGGGCACGGCCGAAGGCTTCACGCAGATCCTTTTGCCCGTCTCCGAAATCGCCGTGGAAGTGGGATCGGTACGCAGCGTCAATATGGTGATGCTGGGCGCCGTCATCGCAAAGACGAAGCTCTTGAAGCGCGAAACGATCATGGCCGTGCTCGAGGAGACGATGGGCAGGAAGAAGCCCGAGCTGCTTGAGTTCAACATCAAAGCCTTCAACGCTGGCTATGAAGCCGCCGGGAAAGGGGAATAAGCCATGAGCAAGACCAAGACTCACGTGATCGATGCCCGCCGCTGCAAATCCTGCGGCCTGTGCGTGGATGCCTGCCCCAAGGGGGTTCTGGCCATCGGTACGGAAATCAACGGGCAAGGATACAATTATATCGAACGGGCGCATCCGGAAAAGTGCGTGCTCTGCAACATCTGCGGCGTGGTCTGTCCCGATGTTGCCGTCGGCGTTGTGGAAGAGTAGCGCGGAACGCTTTTTCCGGAGTTTTCCGGAGAAGTCTTCTCAGGTTCCGCAATGGCGGAGTGCCGGTCACAGAGAACGCTTATATGGAGAGCATCATGTCCGACCTTATTCCTCTGTTCCGTCCCAAAAGCGTAGCGCTCATTGGTGCTTCCTCGGACACCAAGAAATACGGCTACTGGACGGCCAAAAGCCTGATTGACAACAAGTTTCAGGGAGAAATCCATCTGATTTCCCGCTCCGGCGGTGAAATCCTCGGCCAGCCGACCTACCCCGATATCCTGTCCGTTCCCGGCGAAGTGGATCTTGCCATCATCGCCATCGCGCCCAAGCACATCCTGCCCATCATCGAGCAGTGCGTGGAGAAGGGCGTGAAGACCGGGATCGTCGTTTCCACCGGTTTTGGCGAAACGGGTCCCGAAGGCAAGGAAATCGAACGCCGTATGCTGGAGATCGCCCGCAAGGGCAACATGCGCATCATGGGCCCCAACTGCATGGGGATGTACAGTTCGGCGGTCAGCCTGAACGCGAGCATCATCGACCTTGCCCCCGGCCCCATGAGCCTCGTGCTGCAGAGCGGCAACTTTGGCATCGATCTGAATTTCAACGCCAAAAAGCGCGGCATGGGCTACAGTTGCTGGGCCACCATCGGCAACCAGATGGATGTCCGCTTCAATGACTTTGTCCGGTATATCGAGCAGGATGATCACACCAAGGTCATGCTCCTCTATATGGAAGGGCTGCGGGTGGAAAACGAGGAGGATGGGCGCAAGTTCCTTGAAGCCGCCCGCCGTACCTCGGTGAGCAAGCCCATCGCCGCCATCAAGATCGGCCGCAGTGCCGCCGGAGCCCGCGCCGCCGCTTCGCACACCGGTTCCCTCGCCGGCAGCGAAAGGATTTTTGATGCAGCTCTGGCGCAGGCCGGAGTGGTGCGCGTCAACACCCCCAACGAGCTGTTGGATGCGGCGGAAGCCTTTTCCAAGTGCAAACCCGCCCACGGCAAGCGCATAGCCGTCCTTACCGACGGCGGCGGGCACGGCGTTATGGCGACGGACTTCTGCGAGGCCAACAGCCTGGAAGCGCCCGTGCTTTCCGAGGCCACGCAGGAAAAGCTGCGTGCCATACTCAAGCCGCATTGCCCCATCAAGAACCCCGTCGACCTCGCGGGTACGCCCGAAGGCGACATGTGGGTGTTCGATCGCTGTCTCGAGGTGCTTCTTGATGATCCGGACGTGGACGGGATCGTCATTGTCGGTCTGTACGGCGGGTATGCCGATTTGTCGGAAGAATTCCGCGTGCTGGAAATGGATGTGGCCAAGAGCATGGCCGAGCGCATCCGGAAGGGCGACAAGCCCGTTGTCATGCACTCCATCTACCAGCCCCAGCAGCCCGACTGCCTGAAATACCTCAGTGAGCAGGGCGTGCCCGTGTTCGGGGCTGTGGATGAAGCCGTCCGCACCATGGGCGTGCTTGTGGAATACAGCGAGCGCCGCGCCGCCCTTCTGGAAGAGGCCGCTTCCGTGCCGCCCGAGCTGCCCGCCGGACGCCGGGAAAAGGCCGAAGCCATCTTTGCCCGCGTGCGTTCGGAAGGCCGCGTCAATCTGGTGGAAACCGAAGCGCGTGAAGTGCTGCGTGCCTACGGTGTGGATCTCGCCCCGCATTATCTGGCCGCTACAGCCGACGAAGCGGCGGCCATGTGGGAAAAGATCGGCGGCAAGGCCGTCATGAAGATCGTTTCCCCCGACATCCTGCACAAGACGGATGCCGGAGGCGTGGCCCTCAATATCGAATCCGCCGGGGCGGCGCGCGAGGCTTTCGAGCGTCTGGTCGCCAACGGCCGCAACTACAAGGCCGATGCCAATATCTTCGGCGTGATGCTGACGCCCATGTTGAAGGGCGGCGTGGAATGCATCATCGGTTCAAGCTGGGACAGCACCTTCGGGCCTACGGTCATGTTCGGTCTTGGCGGTATTTTTGTTGAAATCCTTAAAGATGTATCCTTCCGTGTGGCGCCGGTGAACATGCCTTCCTGCCGCCGGATGGTGCGCGAGATCAACGGCCTTGCCATGCTTCAGGGCGCCCGCGGCAGCAAGCCCTGCGATCTGGAAGCGCTGGCGGAAGCCGCCTGCCTGATTTCGCATATGGTGGACGAACTGCGCGACATCGCGGAGGTCGATTTGAACCCCGTGTTCGCTTGGGAAAAGGGGCTTGCCGTGGCGGATGCCCGCATCGTGCTGCAGGCGCGCTGACGGAAAACGGATTTGAGGGAGGGCCGGGATTCCCGGCCTTACGCAGAAGAGACAACTTCTATTTGAGGGTAGGTAAAAAATATGCGTGACGTGAAGCGTTTCCCCACAACGACAGGGCTGAGCTGGCTTGAAATGTCGTCCTTTAAGGAGCACCTCTTCAAGGGGCATGAGAAGATCGGCAAGGAATACGATTACGTGATCGTGGGCGGCGGCTACGGCGGCTACGGCTGCGCCAGCAGGCTGGCCGAACTCCAGCCTGAAGCCAGGATAGCCGTCTTCGAAGCCATCAAAATCGGCAACGGCGACAGCGGCAAGAACGCGGGTTTCATCATCGACGTTCCGCACAATTTCGGCGATCAGGGCAACTCCACCTTTGAAGATAATGAGATGTACTACAAGCTCAATACGTTCATTATCGGCCGGATGCGTAAGACCATCGAAGACTCGGGCATCAAGGTGGACTGGGATCCCTGCGGCAAGTATCTGTGCTGTTCCGAAACCAAGAGTTTTAAGCTCATTGAGACGGAATCCGAAGAGCTTGATCAGATGAAGGTGCACTATGAGATTTATGAGGGCGAGGAACTCGCCAAGCGCATAGGCACCCGGTACTATAAAAAGGCTCTGTACACCCCCGGGACGCTGCTGGTGAACCCCGCCGACGTGCTGCGCGGGCTGTATACCACCTTGCCGGAAAACGTGGATGTATTCGAGGAATGCCCCGTCATGCGTATCGAGGAAGGCACCCGCGCCCGCGTGACCCTGCTGAACGGCAAGGAAATCACCGCGAAGACCGTCATCGTGACCGGCGGGCCTTTCATTGAGGAGTTCGGCATCGTCAAGCGCGTGTTCTGCCCGGTGCTTTCGTATGGCGCGTTCACCCGCCAGCTCAACGACAAGGAAATGAAATATTTTGAAGGCGTAAAGCCTTGGGGCTGCACGGCTGGGCATCCCGCCGGGACCACGGTGCGCTTCACGACCGACAACCGTCTGTATGTGCGTAACGGCTTCAGCTACGCCACGCACCTCACCACGTCGCATCAGCGCATCCGCAGGGCCGTTCCCAAGCTGCGCCGGGCCTTTGAAAACCGCTTCCCGGAAATCAAGCACGTCAACTTCGAGTTCATTTACGGCGGCATGATCAACATGACCATGAATTTCCGCCCGCTCATGACCCAGAAGCACCCCAGCGTGTACGCCTCCGCCAGCGGTGAAGGCGCGGGCGTCGCCAAGACTTGCCTGATGGGTCACTACATCGCCGAATGGATCAACGGCATAGACAGCGAGGAGCTCCGTTTCCTGCGCCGCATCGCCACTCCCTCCCATATCCCGCCGGAACCCCTGACCACCATCGGCGCCACCGCCCGCCTGATGTGGGAAGAGTTCAACGCCAAGTCGGAAATCTAAAAAAACGCAACATGGCTGGGCGGCTGCATGTCGGCCGCCCGCGCCCGGAGGCAGGGCAGGATGGTTTCCTGATCCCTCGGGGAAAGCCATGCTCCGGAATGCAAACCTCGTCCGGGAGAGCTTTCCCGGGCTATGCCGCTTTTTGATCCGTATGTGGATTGGGATGCGGTGAGAAAACGTTCGGCCGTGAAACGGCGGCCACCACCAAAGGATTTGTTATGGAATTCATTCATGCGCCCAAGGCCTGCGCGTCTGTCGGCCCCTATTCCCATTGCGTCAAGGCCGGTTCCACCTATTACCTGTGCGGTCAGGTCCCCTTTCACCCCGTTACCGGGGAAGTCGTCGGCAACGGCATGAAAGAACAGGCCGTCCAGACGTTGGCGAACATGAAGGCCGTGCTCGAAGCCGCCGGCCTTGCCGTCACCGACATCGCCAAGACGACGGTGTTTGTCACCAACATGGACGATTTTGCCGCATTCAACGAAGTGTACGCGGCGTTCATGGGTGAACACCGTCCGGCACGTGTCTGTGTGGAAGTCAGCAACATTGCCCACGGCTGTCTGTTGGAAATGGATGCCATCTGCTTTAAAGAGTAAAGGAAGGGGCATTGGCCCCCTTTTTGTACTCAAAAGATACTTTTATAAGGTTTGACGGCAATATGTTTTTCCTAAGGTACATGGGAATTGGGAAAGAACAGGAGGGAGTTTCGCAGGCAGATCCGTCCATTCAGCTGTGATTCTGATGAACGGTTACGTTTTCGTTACGCCGTGCCATGGCCTCACTCCCTGTCTTCTTCCCCCCAAACAGAACGCGTTACTGTTCAGTGAGGTAGCCTGTATGCAAGACGAGCTAAGCGCGCGCACAGAGGGAAAGCGTCTCGATACCATCCCCTTTGCCATTGGCTTTTTATCCGTTTTTGCGTTTATCGTGAGCGCCATCGCGTTTCCTGAGCCCTTTATCCGCTTCATGGACTTGTTGCAGGACAAGATTGTCAAGGATCTTGGGTGGGCTTCGGTGTTTTTCAGCTTCCTTGTCATGTTGTTCACCTTCGGCATCGTCTGTTCTCCTATTGGGAGCATACGCATAGGCGGAAGGGACGCAAAACCCGACTTCAGCTTTTTCCGCTGGTTTGCCATCTCGCTGTGTTCCGGCATCGGCATCGGCATTTTGTTCTGGGGCATAGGCGAACCCATTTACCACCTCATGCAGCCGCCGCAGAATCTCGGCATCGCGCCGAAATCCCATGAAGCCGCCCTGTTCGCCATTTCCCAGTCCGCCATGCACTGGAGCATTGCCCAATACTGTATTTATGCCATCTGCGGCGTCGCCTTCGCCCTGATGGCCTTTAATGAACATATTCCTCTGTCCATCATCAGCGGCCTCGATCTTGTCATGCCGCGCAAGCACTATTCCTTGGCTAAAAACATTGTGCACGCCGCGTGCCTGTTCTCCATCTGTTGTACCGTCATCAGCAGCATCGGCGCGCTGATTATGATGATATCAAGCTGCGTGTCCTACCTTACCGGCCTTGAGCGCAGTTTCGCCATGAATGCTATCGTGGCCCTTGTGGCGACGGCGTTTTTTGTGGGGTCCTCCACGACCGGGCTCAAGCGGGGCATGAATTTCCTGGCGGCACAGAATACCCGCATGTTTTTTATCATTTTGTTCTATATCTTCCTTTTCGGGCCTACGCTGTTTATTTTGAATATGGGCACGGAAGCTTTCGGCTACATGCTGACCAATTTTATCCGCAACAGCACGCTGGTCAGTACGGAATTTATGAGTGACCGGTGGGCTGATTCATGGATCATCGTGTACATGGGCGCGTTTTTTGCCTATGGTCCTCCCATCGGTTTATATCTTGCCCGACTGGGCAAGGGGCGTACCGTGCGGCAATTCCTTCTCATGAACGTGTTTGCTCCATCCATGTTCGTGTATCTTTGGATCAACACTTTTGGCAGCCTTGCCATCTATTATCAGTGGAAGAATCTTGTGGACGTATGGAGCTTTGTTCAGACGCAGGGTTTGGAATCCACCGTTATCGGCATCCTGCAGCGCTTCCCATTCAGCATGGCCCTCATTGTTTTCTTTGTCATTGTGACTATGATTTCCTTTGTCACACTGGTAGATCCCATGACTTCCGTGTTGGCGACCATTTCCACCAAAGGTATTTCCGCTGAAGAAGAAGCTCCTAAATTCCTTAAGGTCCTTTGGGGCGGCAATATGGGCGGTGTTGCGCTGGCCGTCATTACATTGTGTGGTATTTCAGCACTCAGGGGCATGTTTGTATTCGGCGGGGTGCTGATGATGCTTTTGACAATAATTCTTTGCTGGTGCATCGTAAAAGAAGGTCAGAATATTTTGGCAAGGAACAAGAGAGAAGACACTCCGTAATCTGTTTCGCACACCGAACTTTCATAGTAAGGAGACAATATGGCTTTGGCGGATAAATATTACACCATTGGTGTTCTCGGTAAATCATTCGGCGTGATTGAGCTGATGGCTCATCAGGCAAAATGGGAGCTTCGTGATCTTGCCAAAGCCTCTGGCCTCCCCAAGGGGACGCTGCAACGTATTTTGCTGACCCTCTGTGAACTCGGCTTTGTGTCTCAGGACGGCAAGGGCGGTGCCTACAGCCTGACATTGAAGTTTTTCAAGCTGGGGCAGCGGATCGCCTCCAACAACAGTTTGGTGGAGAAAGCCCGGCCCGCTTGCCGTCAGCTTATGGAAAAAGTAAACGAAACCGTTAACCTGTGTGTGGCCCAAAACTTTGACATGGTGGTTATGGCGCAGCAGGTTTCTTGGCAGATCCTGCGGCTGGACTCCATCATCGGGTCTTCCTTCCCCATTTATCCCTCGGCGTCGGGCAAGGTCTATTGCGCTTTTCTGGAAGAGAGCGAACTGCTGAAATTCCTCAATGAATTGCGCGAGGCAAGGCCGGAGCTGACCACGGATGACATCAACCGTTTCTGTACGGAGTTGGCGGCGATACGCCGGGAAGGGGTGGGCTTCGACTGCGAGGAAATCTTTACGGGGGTCCGTTGTGTGGCCGCCCCTATCTTCGATTATACCGGTAATCTCGTGGCTACCATAGGCTGCTCAGTGCCTACGGTACGCATCACTGAGGAATCCTCGGCGCTGCTGATCCGCGAAGTCATCCAGACGGCGGCGGCAATATCCATGTCCATCGGCGCGCCACGGCGTGAGTTCATGCCGACAACCCGCACCATGCTCCATTGTCCTGTACGCGGATAGCGTCACGGAGAAAAAGAACCTATGCATCGCCTTGTCCTTGGAATCAGCGGCGCGAGCGGGATGCCGCTGGCGCAGGCCGTTCTGGAGAATCTGGCCACCGTGTCCGATCTGGAAGTACACCTGATAATCTCCGCGGGTGCGGAACGGGTTCTTCAGGCCGAATGCGGGATACCCTCCGCTGCTCTGGCGCGGTATGCCCACGCGGTGCATGAGAGTTCCGATATGGCGGCGGGGCCTTCCAGCGGCTCATGGCATCATGACGGGATGATCATCTGTCCGTGTTCCATGAGTTCTCTGGCGTCCATCGCCAGCGGGGCGGGCAGCAATCTGATACACCGCGCGGCGGACGTAACGCTCAAGGAGCGCCGCCCCTTGGTCATTGTGGCTCGCGAGACGCCACTGAACCTTATCCATCTCAAGAATATGCAGGCTGTTACGGAGGCTGGTGCCGTCGTCATGCCTTTCACCCCGGCCTTTTACACGCGGGATACGTCCCTTGAAGCCATGATGAGGCATTTCACCGGCAGGTTGCTGGATCAATTCCGCATAGAGCATCATCTCTGCAAAAGGTGGCGCGACGATCGATAGGGCAGGTCAACTTTGCAATGATCCAGAAAAGGCTGTGAACAAGGATTCGATAAATACGAAAACCTTTGAAGGCGGGGGGAGGAGAAACGTGTGGATGTTCCCTCTTCTCCAGAAAGTTCCCCATCCCCTCGCCAATCCATTTCCCGTATCGCAAAGTTCGTTTGCTCTAAAACAAACACTCCGCACAGCAAGGAACGCTGCACGGAGTGTTTATCTTTTCGGCTAACCGTATGTCTTACAGCGGATACTTGCTGTTGGCTTCGCGCATCTTGCGCACAGCGTCAGCAAGAGCATCCACATTGAGGACCATTTCCATCATGCCGATCTGCTCGTCCCACTTGGCGGCATCGGCTTCGGCCTTGATTTCGGGTTCAAGCACATGACACACGCAGAGTCCCAACGGGACTCCAGCCAAGGGCCCGGCGAAGGTGGGATCGCCCAAGGTGACCGTTTCGGCATAGATTTCCGCCCCTTCGGGGTCGGAAGAGCCGAGAATCACCACGACGTTTTCCGCACCATACTTCTCAGCGGCGTCCTTGACGCGCTGCTGATTTTCCAGATCCATGGCTCCTGCGGCCGTTCAGACGAAGCATTCGGTGGCGGAGAACAGGACTTCCGCACCGGAGTTGGCGAAGACATCCGCCATGGCGGGGCCGGGAACGCCGTCCCGTTCGCCAAGCAGCAGAAGCTTCTTGCCGGAAAGCTTGCCCATAACATCACTCCTTGAGTTATGGTTGGGTGAGTATACTACAGACCATGACGGCCCGTTGTCCGCATACGTTAGACGAGTTTGTCCGCTTCGGCCTTGATGGCTTCGATGGACACGGCGTCGCCGGAAATCCGAGCCACGCATTCCCCGCCCTTATAGAAAAGGATGGTCGGTACGGCCATGACGCGCAGGCTGATGACGAGCCTGCGGTTTTCGGCCACGTTGAGCTTGCAGAATTTGAGCTTGCCTTCATAGGCTTCGGCGAGCTTTTCCACTTCGGGCATCAGGGCAAGGCAGGGGCCGCACTGCGGGCCCCAGAGATCCACCACGCAAGGCATGGAGCTCTGCTGCACTTCGGCCTCGAACGTTTCCTTATCGACAATGATCATTGCGTACCTCGCTTTGCTTGAGAGTGAACGTATCCCGGAACAGGACTCTTTCCGGGCGGAACGGCGTTTTTTACAGGTAACCGGACGCGGTCAGCACGGCGCGGGCCTTGTCGAGGCTTGAACCGGCCAGTTTGACGACCGGGCCGGTGCAGCCCATTGCGGCTTCGGCGTAGATGTTTTCTTTCCACAGGCAACGGACGGCCAGTTCGAGATCGAGCACGTCAATGCCGTGTATTTCTTCGTCCGTGGGCACGGCGGGCGGAGCCTGCACTTCGTCCTGCGGAGCGGCCGCAACCTTGGAAAAGGCCGCGAGCTCATCATCCATGCCCGCGGCTTTGGCGAGGCGTATTTCCTCCGCGACCACGGCGGGCAGCCTGCCCCGAACGGCGGCGGCCGTGTAGGCCAGAGCGTTGGCGATGACCGGAGCGCCCGAAGCGCGGGACACGATGCTCACCACCTTGTCCCATCCTTCGCCCACGGAAGGGCCATAGCCCCAGCCGCTGGTTTCGTAGGAACCGCCGGACGTGAACGCGCTGAAGACCTTCATGAGCACATTGCCCGTCAGGGTATCGGCCACGCAGACGTCCACCGCGCCGCAGAGCAGGTCGTTGCCGCGCAGCAGGGAACCGCCGTCGCCCCGCACGCTCTGCCCGAGGTTCAGGGGGTAGCCCTTTTCCGCCATGCGGTTCAGGGCACGCAGCACCTGCGGGGCTGCGTCAAGGTTGAGCACGCCCACCGAGGGGCAGGTTATGCCCAACGCCTTGGCTACAGCCACGCCCAGTATCGCGTTGCGCAGCATAGCCTCTTGCCTGTGGGCCGCGCTCATGCCCGTGCAGGATGCCATGAACAGGGGCTTGCCCGTGCCCGGCGTCAGCACGCGCCCCACGGTGGTCACGCCGAGGGGGAAGGGGTAGTGCAGAGCCACCGCTCCGTGGATGCGCCCCTGGGACAGCGCGTTTTCCATGCCGGAAGCCAGTTCCGGGCCTTCACAGCCCGTTTCGATCCAGTCCATGCCCTGAGGCAGGATGCCCGAGGGCTTGGGGCCGACGCCGACCACCGTAAGGGCCGGGTCCGCGCTCATGGCGGCGCTTGCGGCGGCGAGGAATTCCGCATCGGAATGTTCCCCGCCGGAGGCCATGAGCCCTATGCGGCACGGCTCCTTGCCGCTGCGCGCGCGGGCCACCAGATCTTCAAGAGCTTTGCCGAGGATGGCGCGCTTGCATTCTTGCATAGCCATAGCGCCTCCTAGCCTTTTTGCAGGTTGGCCGCCACGTCGGACAGGGCGGCAAGCAGCATTTCCGTCACATCGCTCTGGCTCACGCCCTGCGCGGGTTCCGTACCCGCACCGGGGCCTTCCATAATAAAGGACGCGCCGTCGGCAAGATTGGTCAGGCGGCCGAGGAAGAGGCTGCCCTTGCCGATGATCATGGCCCGTTTGATGGTCCCCGCCTTGAGGGCTTCCAGCGCGTGGCCGATATAGGGAACGCCCGAGGGGATGTGCCCCTGCGTGGGGACGAATCCCGGCATACCGCGTTCGGCCACGAATTTCGGGATGTCCGCCCGTTCGATCTGCCCTTTCATGACGGACAGGGCGGCGATCATCTTATAGTTGGCCTCGGGCACGTTGCCCGCCCCGGCGGGCAGGGTGATTTCGGCGTTGTGCAGTTCGGGCGCATATTTGTCCACGTCCGTCATCTTGAGCCCCGCCTTCTGGAGCGGCTCGAAGGTCAAAGCGGAAGTGATGGCCTGAGGAGCCGCGCCCGCGCCGACGGTATGCTTGCCCAAAGAGTCGAGGCGGATAACCGGCGTCTGCCCGTCGTCGGGCGTGATCAGCAGCGCGAAGCTGCCGATGCAGTTTTCCAGAGCCTTCACGTCCTTCTTCACATGATCACGGGCGTTCATGTACAGCTTGGGCACGGAGCCTCCGCTGACCACGGCCACGTTGGCGCGCGCACCGCAGGCCACCATGCTTGCGGCGGTGATGACGGAGGCCACGGGCCCGGCGCAGAAGCCGCGCACGTCAAAACCGCTGGCATTGCCGCATTCGGCTATTTCGGCCAATGCTTTGGCCATGTTGCCGCCGCCGCGCTGCATGGCGTCGCCCACGGCTTCCTCGGAGCATTCGACGACGAAGTCGATGTCCGAGGGAGAAAGCCCGGCGTTTTTGATGAGGTGCAGCAGGGCGAGCACGCCGCTGGCCTTACAGGACAAGTTTTCCAGCATGATGCCGGCTTCGAGGTTTTCGTCCGTATCGTGAGCGCGGCGGCAGCAGCCCGCCAGCTTGCCTTCAGAGTAGAGGGGCAGGGCGTGCTGTTTTTCCACCACGTCCAGAATGTCCGACTCCGGGCGGCCTTTTTCCAGCCTGGCCAGCTGTTTTTCCCCGATTACGGGGTTCTGGGCCAGCTTTTCCGCAACGGAGGCGGCGAAGCCTTCTTCCAGCCAGATGAGGTCAAAAACGTCGCAGATGTCCATGAGCCCGAGGAATTCGTCTTCGGGCATGATTTCACCGAACGTGCCGAAACGCTCCGGCGTACCCAGATTGTCGATCCACGGCGCGGGAGCCTTTTCGAGCTCGTCGATGCTCATGGCGCCGATATAGGTTTTGTTGGGCGCGTAGGCTTGCGCTTCCTCATAGGTTTGGGCGTGCTCCGGCAATGCGCGCAGGAATTCGGAATCCGGTTTGCTCTTGCGCTCCTGAGCGGGCGTGCCGCCGTAGTGCAGGGCCAGTTCGGGGGCGAAGTTCAGGCAGTAGGCTGCGGCCTTGATGCCAGCTGTGGCCATATCTCATCCTCCTTGGCGTGCCGGGTTAGCGTTGCAGATAGGCGTAGGCGGACATGGCGGCCCGCGCACCGTCTCCGGCGGCGGTCACCACCTGACGGAGCGAGGTGTCGCGCACGTCTCCGGCGGCGAAAATGCCGGGCACGGAGGTCTGCAGGCTGGCGTCGGTGACGATCCAGCCGCCTTCATCCTTTTGCAGCAGGTCATGCACGTATTCGTCGTTGGGCAAGGTGCCGATGAAGATGAATACGCCGCTTAGCGGAATCTCCCGCTTTTCGTTGGTCTTGACGTTGCGTACTACGATTTTTTCCACAATGTCGCTACCTTCGATGGATTCCAGCACAGAGTCCATGACGGGCACGATTTTGGGGTTGCTCAGGGCGTGATCGACAACCATCTTGTCGGCGCGGAACTGATCGCGGCGGTGCACCAGATAAACTTTTGAGGCGAACCCCGTAAGGTAGCAGGCTTCTTCCACAGCCGTATTGCCGCCGCCGATGACGGCTACTTCCAGCTCCTCGAAGAACGCCGCGTCGCATACGGCGCAGTAGGAAACGCCCATGCCCGTGTACGTGCTTTCGCCGGGGCAGCCCTGCTTGCGGAAGCTGGCCCCGCTGGCCACGATGACCGCTCCGGCGGCGATTTCGGAACCGTCTTTGAGCGTGATGATCTTCTCGCCGTCGCGAACTTCCAGTTTCTGCACGGAAGCGGTGCGGAATTCGGCCTTGAAATGCTCGGCATGGGTGCGGAAGGCGTCCGCCAGCCCGGAGCCAGTGCCATCCAGTATGCCGGGATAGTTTTCAATCTTGCTCGTGATCAAAACCTGCCCGCCGGGGCGTCCCTTTTCCAGTACGAGGGTATCGAGTCCGGCGCGCTTGCCGTAGATGGCGGCGGAAAGTCCAGCGGGCCCCGCGCCGATGATGACCAATTCACGTTTTTCCATTCTACAGTTCCTTTTGCGGCGGTGTGTCGGCAATGGCGTTGCGGGGAGTGCGTTTGAGGATGCCGAAACGATACTCCGGCGTCCGTGCCTTGTCCGTAAAACGCCAGTACCGCACGCAGGGAATGAAGGCGAACCCCTTGCGGGCCGAAGTGGCGGGGCAGGCGCATACGCCATGCCCCTCCTTTCAGGTCCCCGGCACACCGCCGGGGCACATGGGCTTAAAACACCGTCTGCCCGTCCACGTCGGTAGACAAGGCATACAGGGCCTTATCCACGAGCTCGCGGCGCAGTTGCTTTTCTTCTTCGGGCCGCAGTTCCGGATTGCCCAGCGGGTGCGGGATGGACACTGTGGGCACGATGCGGTTGGCCCCGATGCTCAACGAAATGGGAACGATGGTACACATATGCACGACAGGGACATCAGCCGTATCTTCGATGCTCTTGGCGAGCGTTGCACCGCAACGCGTGCATGTGCCTCAGGTGGAGGTGAGGATAACCCCGTCCACATGCGCGGCCTTGAGCTGAGAGCCTATTTCCGTGCCGAACTTGCGGGCGTTGGCTACGGACGTGCCGTTGCCGACGGTACTGTAGAACACATGGTAGAGCTTGCCGATTTTGCCTTCCTTTTCCAGATCGCGCAGCACGTCGATGGGCAGGACGCGGTCCGGGTCCGCATTGGCATAGGTCTGATCGTAGCCGCCGTGGGCGGTCATGTATTCCCCCTTGCGGAGGTCGGTGACGCCGTCAAGGTCGTATGCGCCGTAGTTCTGGGCTGAGGAGGCCGCAATGTGATCCGGGTTGCCGAACGGCACGATGCCGCCCGAGGTGACGATGGCGATGGTGGCCTTGCTGATGGCGGCGATAGCCGGGCGGGGCTCAACGCGGTCGAACACAGGCATGGGGTATTCGGTGCGGAACGCTTCGCCGTTGAGTTTCTTGATGAGCATCTGCACAGCGCGTTCCGCGCCGGGCTGTTCATAGAACATGTTCTTGCGGATGCCCTTGGGGAAGACGCCGGCCGCTTCAGGATCGGCGATCTCCTCGCCCTTGAGCAGCTTGAGCATGACGGCGGCCATGGCGGGCACGGCCTTGCCCATGCCCCGGGCGCTGTCGGCTGTTTCGACGATGGTCACTTCCTTGCGGTACAAGTCGACGCCCGGGCTTTCGCGGTACATGCCGCTGACCACGGGGAGCTGGAGTTCCTTGGCCACGGCGGCGCACACGGCCCCGCAGGCGGTACCGTAACGGCCCGCATTGAAGGCCGGACCGGCGATCAGGCCGTCGGCTCCATAGGCTTTCACGGTTTCCACCATGTGGGCGGCCACGTCGTCCAGATGGTTGGCACAGTAGTTGTCGCCGCAGATGAAGGTGGCCACGATTTCGGCTTCGCCGTTGAAGGCGGCTTTGAAGGCCATGCCGGGCCCCACGATGCCGTCCCGGACCTCGGGAGAGACGTCAGCCTTGTCCTCGCCGCCGATGCCGGCAAAAAACTGATTGATATAATGAACAAGCTTATATGCCATGATGATCTCCTGCACGGTGCTGCGCCGGTCCGGCCGGGCTACAGGGTGCGTCCGCCGATGCGGTTGAAGCCCAGTTCGTTGGTGGCGCCCAGAATGGCCTGCAATTCCACTTCAAGGCTGCCGTCTTCGCGGACGGAGCCGAAGAAGCCGCCGGCAATGGTTTCCGCCGGAGCCTGATCGCCGATGACCTTGTCCATAGGCGGCAGGACAATGATTTCATTGGCGTTGCCCGCTGTGACGCACGCGTCGCCTTCGGGGCAGGAGTCGGCCAGCGACTGGCTGGATCCGTCGCGCCCGGCGTATTCATCCGTGATGAGCACGGTCTTGATGCCCGCCTGTTCGGACTTGCGGCAGTTCATGATGAGGTCGGCGTCGGGGTTGCCGAAACCTTCCTCGCTGATGACCACGGCGTCCACGCCCAGCATACGGGCCAGCTTCACCGCGTAGGAGGAACTGCGCTTCTTGTCCGCCAGCGTCACGTTTTCGTTGGTGATGATGACGCCCACGAAATTGAGATCCTTGCCGTGGTGCTCATAGAGGCTTTTGACCACGGGGTTGTTCAGATGGACATACGTATTGTTCTTGTCGCAGGCCGAGACGCAGTTGCCGGAGATGATCGCGCCGTCCATCAGTTCGGTAGGGCTGATCATCGTGGGCAGGATGCGTTTGGCGTCCACGCCGTAGACCCACGTGTCGTGCAGCAGGCCCTGCGACTGGAGCATGTACATATAGGCGACCTTGGGCAGGCCGGGATGCTGGTGCATGGCCTCGGCCAGCGGCGGGAAGTCGTAGGCTTCCACGCTGTCGGCGGCGGCGTCCTTGCAGGCGGAGGCCAGATAATGGGCGGCCTTGAGCCCGGCAATACGGTAGCAGGCCTCGCGCTGGTGGGGCTCCAGATCTTCGGCGGTGTCGAAGGACAGGACCACGTTGCAGGTCCGGGAGAACGGCGTGTAGTCCGCACCGGGGCCGGACATGTCCACGATGCCTTCCTGAGGGGCCACCACGCGGCCCGTGGTCAGCACGGCCATGCCGCCCAAGACGAGCGTTTTGCCTTCGCCGGCGTTTTCCACATCGCCTATCCAGCCGGGGAAGACTTCGCCCGGGCCTTCCAGCTTGCAGCGGGGCTCGATGGCGTCCTTGACCGGCATGATGCGCACGTTTTCCCCGGGGTGGGCCACGTCGACGGCGACGGCGGAAAGCCGGTCGTCCTGCAGCAGCAGCGATGCCAGTTCATCCTTGTTGATGGTCAGCACGCCGCCGCTAACGCCCGTCTGTGCGCCGAAGGCCAGCTTGCCGACACTGATGCGGTGCAGTTCCAGTTTCACGTTACATCTCCTTGTGGTCCGGAAGCAGGCCGGGCGGGTACGCCATGCCGCTCCCGTTCGGGTTCGAAATGCTTTCGATACTGCCGCCCAAACTCTCGATGGTAGCACGCAGAAGCTCCACATCCACAAACGCGCAATCCTGCATCTCCCGGACAGAAAGGCTCGCGGGCATACGGGCAGGATCAACATCATAGTAACGAGCCTGAGCCCGTTCAATGAGAAGAAGAGACGTGGGATCGATTCCGGCCGGATGTTCTCCGGAGCGGACACGGGGGGTGAGTGCCAACGAACGGTAGGGCATCTGATGAGGCAGGAAGTTGCCGTACAGCGGGTGGTTGGCGAGAAGCCATCCCTTATGAATCAGGTCGCGCGCCGCGCGAATGACAGCGGCGGGTCACTCGGGAATGAACGTGATGTCCATGCCCGTGAGCGACAAATCCTGAAAACGGGGATTGTTGGTCAAAAGGATGGGGGAGAGCATACGCGTACCTGAGGTTTAATGGCACGCCCTGTCTCCACAAGCGGATTCAGCGGCACGAAGATGCGCGATTCTGGGACCTGAGAGTTTCGGCCTTCCGGCGTTGCCCCTTCGGTGCTTCCGCCTCCCCATAGGAAAGCGGAATCTCTCTCGCAGCACTTACCACGGTTTCAGGATGTCCGCTTGAGAAAAAAAAGTCAAGCTGGCTTCCCCCGAAAGAAGGGCTTCTTCGTGCGCACAAGCAGCAAAAGGCGCTGTTAATCAACGGGATGTGCTTATAAAAAAAATTCACAAAATTTTTATAAAGCTCCGGATTCCGGACGGAGGAAGCCTTTCCTGTGCTCCCCGGACATGTTACCGACAGAGAGCCTGTCGTGAGAGAATGTTTCATAACATACGACAATATAAAGTGTATCTTTGATGGACCTCATTGCTTGATAAAGAAGGACAGGGCTGGACCTGGTATGAACAGTATGTGCATTTCATTCACAAAGGGCGCAGCCCCCACAAGCTGAGGCCGCCGTTTTTTTGATGTTTTTTCTTTCTTCGTCTGATGAAAGGTAATGGCCTCTTAAGTAAAGCGGCTCCATGAGGTTTTTCTTTTCTATCCGGAGATAGCGTGGGGTTATAAAGTTAAAGGTGTGCTCCTTTGGCAGTACATGCGGACAGCCGTACAACGCGTCGATTCTTAACGGATTGTCATGTGATATGCCTGTTGCATACGGATTCATGCAACATCTGAAAATCATAGTTATATTTTTGTGGAAACCTTAGCGTCGAAGGAAAAGGAGGGCGTTCTTATGCCTGATGAAAAAGATATCAGCAGACGCAGGTTTTTGCAGTACACCGGCCTCGTTACCGGCGCTGCGGCGGCGTTGGGCCTTTCGACCGTCTCCATGGCGGCGGAGCAGGGCGGAAACGCCCATTCGGGGCACGCCGCGCCTACGGCCAATCCGTTGAACCGCGCTCGGATGTTCTTCACCAACGAGCTGGACTTTTCCACCTTGTCAGAGGCCGCCGAACGGATTTTCCCCAAAGACGAGTTCGGCCCCGGGGCCAAAGAGCTGGCCGTCCCTTACTTCATCGACAACCAGCTTGCGGGTGCCTACGGCTACAACGCGAGGGAATACATCGCCGGGCCGCACTTCAAGGGCGCTCCCACCCAGGGCTATCAGACGCCGCTTGTGCGCCGTGATCTCTTCAAGCAGGGCATTCTGGCGCTGAACAGCGCCGCGCAGGAACGCTTCAAGAAGGATTTCCCCCAGTTGAGCGGGGCAGAGCAGGATCAGATCCTTATCGACTGCGAGGCGGGGAAGCTCCCCACGCAGGGCTTCACCTCCGACTATTTCTTCTCGTTGTTGAAAAACGCCGTTCTGGCGGGTGCGTATGCCGACCCGCTGTACAACGGCAACAACAACATGGATGGCTGGCGCATGAAGGAGTACCCCGGGGCTCAGATGGCCTACACGTACCTCATGACCAGCGAAACGTTTGAGAAGGTGCCCCCCGTGTCCCTGTCCAGCATGGAGTAATCAAGGAGAATGACATGGCCAAAGAATTGAAAAAGGTGAATGTGGTTACTGTGGGCGTGGGCTTCACCGGGGGCATCGCCCTTGCCGAATGCGCCAAAGCCGGGCTTTCCGTCGTTGGGCTTGAGCACGGCGACCGCAGGGGCGTGGAGGATTTTCAGGATATCCACGATGAATGGCGGTATGCCGTCAATTACGGGCTTATGCAGGATCTGTCCAAAGAGACGATTACGTTCCGCAATACGGAAGAAATGCGGGCCTTGCCCATGCGCAAGCTCGGCTCTTTCCTGCTCGGCGACGGCCTTGGCGGTGCGGGCGTGCACTGGAACGGCATGAATTTCCGTTTCTCGCCCTATGACTTCCAGATAAAGACCATGACGGATGAGCGGTATGGCAAAAACAAGCTGGGCAAGGAATATATCCTGCAGGATTACCCCCTCACCTACGACGAGATGGAGCCGTATTATACGGCTTTCGAGATGGCTCTCGGCGTTGCCGGAGAGCCGGGGTATTTCGGCGGCAAGCGTTCCAAGCCGTATGCCATGCCTCCTCTGGTGAAAACGCCCGTTTTGTCCAAGTTCGAGACGGCGGCGAAGCAGACGGGGTGCCATCCGTATATGATCCCGGCGGCCATCGCTTCCGAGCCCTATACCACGCCGGACGGCATCACGCACAATCCATGCATGTACTGCGGGTTCTGCGAGCGCTTCGGCTGCGAGTACGACGCCAAGGCGGAACCCAACAATACGTTCATCCCCGTGGCCGAAAAAACGGGCAACTGCGAAATCCGCTGCAATGCCAATGTGGTGGAGATTCTGAAGAAGGGAAACAAGGTCACCGGCGTCCGTTACATCGACACGCTGACGCTGGAGGAGTTCATCCAGCCCGCCGACGTGGTGGTGCTGTCAAGCTATGTGATGAACAACGCCAAGCTGCTCATGGTTTCCAAGATCGGCAAGCAGTATGATCCGAAAACGGGGCAGGGCACGCTGGGCAGGGGCTACTGCTATCAGATTACGCCCGGCGCGACGCTCTTCTTTGAAGAACCCATGAACCTCTTTGCCGGGGCTGGCGCGCTCGGCATGTGTTATGACGACTTCAACGCCGACAACTTCGATCACTCCGATCTCAAGTTCATCCACGGCGGCGTCATTTCGCTGACGCAGACCGGCAAACGCCCCATTGAGAGCAACGCCACCCCTCCGGGCACGCGCGCATGGGGTTCGGAGTTCAAGAAGGCCGCCGCGTACAACTTCAACCGTTCTCTGGGCATCGGGGCACAGGGCGCATCCATCGCCTACAAGGCCAACTATCTTTCCTTGGATAAAACCTACAAGGATGCCTACGGGTTGCCTCTTTTGCGCATGACCTACAACTTTACCGATCAGGACCGCGCGCTTTTCGATTACATCACCAAGAAAATCGAAGAGGTGGCCAAGGCCATGAATCCGAAGGCCATGGCGTCCAAGCCCAGCCCCAAGGATTACAATATCGTGCCGTACCAGACCACGCACAACACGGGCGGCACCATCACGGGCAAGAGCCCGGAAGACAGCGTGGTGAACTCCTACCTGCAACACTGGGACGCAGAGAACCTGTTTGTGGTGGGTGCGGGCAATTTCCCGCACAACGGCGGCTGTAATCCCACGGGCACGGTGGGCGCCTTGGGATACCGCTGCGCCGAGGGCATCCTGAAATATTCCAAGAAGGGCGGAAGCCTCGTCTAGCGGGAAAGGGAGTCCTTTCTTAAAGAAAGGGAGCCGTTCGGCATAAGAAAAGGGCGGAGCAGGTTCCGCCCTTTTCTTTTTACTGGAGCGGTTCACCCTCGTCGCGGGTGAACATGCGCCACATGACGCCCGTATCGGTGCGCTCGGGGGCGACGCGGAGGATCGGGATGTCCTTCCAGATATACACCATGGACTCGTCGGGATAGACCTCGCACTGCATGTTTTGCATGATGAGGTGAGGGGCGAGGCTTGCCGGGTCTTCTCCGAGCTCAAGAAGCTGTTCGCGGAGAAGCTCTTCCACGCGGGCGGCGACGCCTTTGTCGGTAGGGTAATGGGCTGACATCATAGCTATTCCTGTTGGGGATGGATGATCCCCGCATACGGTAAGGGCGGAGATCCGAAATTTTTCTGATAACGAATATAAAAAGATCGAATGGGTTAGGCAAGAGCAGGCTTCGGAAAAAAAGATTTTTGAAAGAAAACCGAAAAATCGCTTGACGGAGAGGGGGAACCTGCGTAGAAGCAGTTCTCGCATCACGTTGAAGGCGCGTAGCTCAGGTGGCAGAGCACTTCCTTGACACGGAAGGGGTCAGCAGTTCAAGTCTGCTCGTGCCTACCATAAGACTCCGAACAGGGAGGGAGGTTCACCTCCTTCCCTGTTTTTTTCTCGTTGTTATTGTTATTCGGATGAGCTCCGAAGCCAACAAAAAGGTGCTGTCATGCAAGTCTCAGTAGAAGGAAAAATGGTTGAGGTCTCCGACGGGGCGTCCTGTGCGGATGCTCTGAAAGAGGGATTGAGCGGAAAACGCTTCAAGGCGGCGATTGCCTGCAAGGCCGGCGATACGCTTCTGGATCTGACTGCGCCTGTCCCCACTACTACCGAGACTCTCACCCTGACTCCTGTTACTGCCGACACCCCCGAAGGGCTGGGCCTCATCCGCCATTCCGCCGCGCACGTCATGGCCGCGGCCGTCAAGAAGCTCTTCCCCGCCGCCAAGGTGACCATCGGCCCCTCCATCGAAAACGGCTTCTACTACGATTTCGACGTGGAAACGCCGTTTTCGCCCGATCAGTTCGAAGCCATCGAAGCGGAAATGCAGCGCATCATTGATGCCGCGGTTCCGTTCGAGCGGATGGACATTTCCAAGGCCGACGCCGTCAAGTTGTTCAACGATATGGGCGAGCCCTACAAGGTCGAGCTGATCGAGGGCCTCGAAGACGGGACCATCACCCTGTACAGGAACGGCGATTTTGTTGACCTGTGCCGTGGGCCGCACATTCCGAATGCCGGGTTCGTAAAGGCGTTCAAGCTGTTGTCCGTTGCCGGGGCGTACTGGCGCGGCGACGAAAAGAACCGTATGCTTTCCCGCATCTACGCAACGGCCTTTGCCGATGCCAAGGATCTCAAGGAATACCTGAACCGTATCGAAGAGGCCAAGCGCCGCGACCACCGCAAGCTCGGCAAGGAACTCGATCTGTTCGCGTTCCATGAGGATGTGGCCGCCGGTATGGTCTTCTGGCTGCCCAAGGGGATGCTGCTCCGTACGATCCTTGAAGATTTCCTGCGCCGCGAACACATCAAGCGCGGTTATCAGCTTGTGCAGGGCCCTCAGGTTCTGCGCCGCGAGCTGTGGGAACAGTCCGGGCATTACGCCAACTATCGTGAAAACATGTATTTCACGGAGATCGAAGGCGACATGTACGGCATCAAGCCCATGAACTGCGTTTCGCACATGCTCATTTACAATGCGCATCTGCGCAGCTATCGTGAATTGCCGCAGAGGTATTTCGAGCTCGGCGTCGTGCACCGTCACGAAAAGTCCGGCGTGCTGCACGGCCTGCTGCGTGTGCGCCAGTTCACGCAGGATGACGCGCATATCATTTGCGCGCCCGAGCAGCTGGAAGATGAAATCATCGGCGTCATCGCGCTGGTCCGCGACCTGATGGCGTTGTTCGGTTTCCAGTACCGCGTGGTCATTTCCACCAAGCCCGCGAAGGCCATCGGCTCCGACGAGGCTTGGGAACTCGCCACCAACGCCTTGATCAAGGCTGTGGAACGTGCGAATCTGTCTTACACCATCAACGCCGGGGACGGCGCCTTCTACGGCCCGAAGATCGACGTGAAGGTGACGGACGCCATCGGCCGCGAATGGCAGCTCTCCACCATCCAGTGCGACTTTACGTTGCCGGAACGCTTCGAGCTGGAATACGTGGGACAGGATGGCGAGCGGCATCGCCCCGTTATGGTGCACCGCGCCATTCTGGGGTCGCTGGAACGTTTTATCGGGGTGCTTACCGAGCATTACGCCGGAGCTTTCCCCACTTGGCTCGCTCCCGTGCAGGCCAAGATATTGACTGTTACCGACGCACAGAACGCCTTTGCTGAAGAAGCCTGTGAGGCTTTGATGAAGCAGGGCATCCGTGCGGAAGTTGATACGCGCAATGAAAAACTGGGCTTCAAAGTTCGTGAGGCTCAGCTTGCCAAGATTCCGTATATCCTTGTCGTCGGCGACAAGGAAGTGGAAGCCCGCAGCGTCAACGTCCGTCTGCGCACCGGAGAAAATCTGGGTGTGAAGTCGTTGGACGAAGTGGCGGCCTTGGTGCAGGAAGACTGCGCGGAACCGTTCAAACGTGGAGGGATGAGCTATCGCTTCTCTTAATGCAAAGCCTCGTCGGGATGTACCCCAAGACGGCGTGCGCCGGAACGAACAGATTCGTGCCCGTGAACTGCGGGTAATCGGCCCCGAAGGGGAACAGCTTGGTATTCTGGGCCGTAATGAAGCCATTGCCATGGCCAAGGAACACGGTCTTGATCTGGTGGAAGTCGCCGCTACGGCCGATCCGCCGGTCTGTCGTGTGATGGACTACGGCAAGTTCAAGTACGAGACGCAGAAAAAGAAGCAAGAGGCCAAGAAACGCCAGACCGTGGTGCAGATCAAGGAAATCAAGGTCCGTCCTAAGACCGACGACCACGATTTCGAGACCAAGGTCCGGCATATCAAGCGATTCCTTGAGGATGGAGACCGCGTTAAAGTGACGGTTTTCTTCCGTGGGCGTGAAATCGTCCATAAGGATCGCGGGCTGAGCATCCTCGAACGTGTCATTGCCGACACCAAGGACGTGGGCAAGGTCGAGCAGGAACCGAGAGCGGAAGGCCGTACCCTTCAGATGCTGCTGACGCCAGTGGCCAAGAAGAGTGGCGCTCAGGACGCTCCGGCTCAGGAAGACTAGCATTTTTCGCGGTCATACCCCTGCGAGCACTTGCCAACGGCGTCCAAATAGGACATCATACGCCTTCACGTCTTCGGACGTGGAGGTGTTGGGGTGTCGTGCCCCATAGGATTTCCCGTGAGATTGATCCTCAAGTCAGGAGTTGACCATGCCTAAGATGAAGACCAGACGTTGTGCCGCCAAGCGGTTTTCCACCACTGGCACCGGCAAGTTCAAACGTCGCAGACAGAACCTGCGCCACATCCTCACCAAGAAGGATGCCAAGCGCAAGATGCGTTTGGGCCAGGGCGCTTTGGTGGATGCCACCAACGTGAAGGCTGTTCGTCGGATGATGCCCTACGCCTAAGCGTAGCGGATTGTATCCCTTTTTCTGCACTCGGCTGGCATGATCTCCGCCTCGCCGGGTTCCCAATAAGCATCGGAGGATAATTCCATGCGCGTGAAGAGAGGTCTTGCTGCCCATCGTAGGCACAAGAAATATTTGGATATGGCTAAAGGCTTCCGCGGAGGCCGCAGCCGTTTGTACCGCACCGCTCGTGAAGCTGTTGAACGTTCGCTCGCGTACGCCTTTGTGGGCCGTAAGCAGCGCAAGCGCGAATTCCGCAAGCTGTGGATCCTGCGCATCAACGCTGGCGCCCGCGAAAACGGCCTGTCCTATTCCAAGCTGATGTTTGGCTTGGCTCAGGCTGGCGTGGCTCTGAACCGTAAGGTTCTGGCCGACCTCGCCGTGCGTCAGAAGGAAGATTTCGCCAAGTTGGTCGAACTGGCCAAGACGAAGCTCGCCTAAGGCGCGTTTCGGGCGAACCAAGCAAGGAAGCAAGGCAGAGGATTCGTCCTTTGCTCTACAGTATAAAGCTCGATGTGATGGGTCTTTCACGGGGACCATCCTGATTGACACGGCAAGGGGCGGACTCGGTATGAGTCCGGCCCCTTTTTTATGGGCTTCAGCCTGTTGAGGGCGCGAGGCGGCCGAAACAATAAACCTCCCGCTATGCGGGTGGAAACAAGAGTTATTTTGTGTCCTCAAAAAAGTTTTTTTGGGGTCGGAGGGCCTTGTACTTGGGCGGTAGGCCGGATTGCGTGAAAGGATGGCAAAAAGGCTGGGCGGAGCACGGGAAAGCCAAACGGAAGAAGCCGTGAGGGTAGGAAAATTATCACAGCATACTTAAAATAAAGGATAATCGTTTTTGTCGATAGGGAATGTGGAATAGTTGCGCCAAATGTAACAAACGCAACAGCGCGGGATTCCTTTTTCGGGGTAGGGTTCAGCCATGTGGAGATAAGTTCTCCTGACGCACTACAAAATTAAGGAGCATGTCATGGGCCATCCTACCATTTATCCCACTGGTGTAACCGTCTACGATCCCGAAAGGAGCTGGAACGGTTTTACGATTTTTCAGGCGCAGGAAGTCGGAGCCGTCCTTATGGATATGAACGGCCGTGAGGTGAATGTCTGGAAAGGTGTTCACGGGATGCCCAACAAGATTTTCCCTGGCGGCTATCTGCTGACCAGCCGTGGCCGCCGCAGCGGCAAGTACAGTGTGCAGGACGGGCTTGATGTCATTCAGGTGGACTGGGACGGCAATATCGTCTGGAAGTTCGATAGGAACGAATTCATCGACGATCCCGGTATCCCCGGCCGCTGGATGGCCCGCTATCATCATGATTTCCAGCGCGAAGGCTGCACCACCGGCTACTACGCGCCCGGCATGGAGCCCAAGACCGACTCCGGCAATACGCTTGTGCTCGCGCACCGCAACGCCCGCAATCCCAAGATTTCCGACAAGCAGCTTCTCGACGACGTGATCCTCGAAGTGGACTGGGACGGCGACATCGTGTGGGAATGGA
>OKSD01000457.1_pt1 | contig 44541 bp, 53 predicted proteins | sample 1601221 | NCBI WGS metagenome assembly OKSD01 (sample SAMEA3541550, study PRJEB24748) | human gut metagenome | biome: human gut; feature: human-associated habitat; material: faeces | place: China | collected 2012
CGAAGGGAGCGGTGAAGGTGTGCTTCTCGGTGACGATGGTGTAGTTGTCCTCAAAGCCGTCGTCGGCCAGCATCTGCTGGACCTTGGCATCCGGGCGCGGGGTGATCTTGTCGATCATGCTCCAGGGGAAGGTGATCTTGGTCTCGTCCTGCACATAGGCCAGGAACTCGGCGGGCACCAGACCCTGCTCCACCCACTTTGCGGCGTAGGTGTGGACAGCGTTCTTGACCTTATCGCCGTTGTGGGAGCAGTTATCCATGCTCTGGACGGTCAGGGGCAGCTTGCCGGCCTTGAAGCGCTCGTACAGCAAAGCAGTGACCTTGCCCATGGCCAGCACGGGGGTCAGGCCGCGCTCCAGATCAGCAGGAGCAACGCCGTAGCCCTTCTCAGTGATGGTGAAGGAGATCATCTGCAGACTGGGGTTCTGGAAGATCTCCACCAGACGTGCCCAGTCCTCGCCGAAGGAGTAGTCAGCCTTCAGGCTCTCGGTAACGGAAGCCACCACCTTCTTCTCGATCTCGCCGGTGGACTTCAGGCAGACCAGCAGGCTCATATTGTCGTAGGGACGATAAGCCTTGTCGATGATCTCATAGTCAAAGCTCTCGGCCACGATGACACCGCGGTCATACTTGCCGGTGTTCAGCGCATCGTTCAGGATGGCAGCCGGGAATGCACGGAAGATATTGCCTGCGCCGAAGTGCACCCAGGTGGGTTCGGCGTGGGTCTTGGCCTTGACAGCCTCGATATCGAATTGGGGCAGCTCATAGCCCTTCTCTGCCCACTCGGCGGACAGATTGCCGTTTTTGATCTCAGACAGCTTCATATTTATCAGCCCTTCTTTTTCTCTTCATCCAGACGATCCAGCAGATCCCAGACACCCAGCATGTACTGAACGCCCAGAGCACGGTCATACTTGCCGTAACCGGGGCGGCAGCTGCCGGGGCCTTCCTCCCACAGCTGACGGCCGTGGTCGGGACGGATGTAGCCCTCAAAGCCGCAGTCATGGTAAGCACGCAGCACCTCGATGATGCCGGTCTCGCCGCAGCAGTCGCGATGAGCAGCCTCGGAGAAGTCGCCGTTGGGGAAGTGGTGGATGTTGCGGATGTGACCAAAGGCAATGCGGTCGCAGTGCTTGCGCACGATCTCAGCACAGTTGTTGTTGGGGTTTGCGTTCAGGCTGCCGGTGCACAGGGTCAGGCAGTTGTACGGATCATCCACCATGCTCAGGAAGCGGTCGATGCTCTCAGCATCCACCAGCAGACGGGGCAGGCCGAAGATATCCCAAGGGGGATCATCCTGATGGATGGCCATTTTGATGCCGCACTCATGGCAGGTGGGCATCAGTGCTTCCAGGAAGTACTTCAGGTTTTCCCACAGCTTTTCCTTGGTGACAGGGGCGTAAGCCTTGAACAGCTCGTCCAGCTTTGCCATGCGCTCCGGCTCCCAGCCGGGGAAGGTCATGTTATACTTCTCAGTGAAGGACATGATGTACTCAGCCATAGCCTTGTAATCGCCCTTGATCTTGTCCTTCTCATAGAACAGTGCAGTGGAGCCGTCGCCCACGGGGTGGAACAGATCGGTACGGGTCCAGTCGAACACCGGCATGAAGTTGTAGCAGATGACCTTGACACCGAACTTGGACAGATTGCGGATGCACTGCTTGTAGTTCTCGATGTACTTGTCGCGGGTGGGCAGGCCGATCTTGATGTCATCGTGGACATTGACCGACTCGACCACGTCCATGTCGAAGCCGTAGGCGTGGATCTGATCGGCTACCTTCTGGATCTCGTCGATCTCCCAGATCTCGCCGGGCATCTTGTCGTGCAGCGCCCAGACGATGCTGGTCACGCCGGGGATCTGCTTGATGTCGCTCAGGCTGATGGGATCGTTGCCCTCGCCATACCAGCGCCAACCCATTTTCATAGGCATAGGAAAATCCTCCTGTTTTATATTTTCTGCTTTGCATTTTCCGCGCAGCCGTGTGCCGCGCTCTTGTACTTATATTCTAGTATATCAGTTGCGTTTTTTCAATGGTCGCTTTGCCGGTTTTTAATGTTTCTTCTTGTATACTTTAGACAAAAAGAACAAAAATCCGTCGGACATCACCCGCCCGACGGATTTTCACACGATTCAAAATGCCGGTTTCAGCGTTTCAGCTTCTGCCGGATGGACGGAGCCAGCACATCCTTGAAATATTCAAAGGTGTCCAATTCCAGAATGGCAGAGCCTGTCAGATAAACGCCCAGACCAACCACCACCTGAATGATCACCGTCATCAGATCCGGCAGGTGCAGAAAAATGACCAGATACATGCACAGGCCCGCGCCCGCTGCCAGCAGCAGGGTCGGCAGGATATCGCGCATCTGTTCCAGATAGCCATAGTCGATCAGCTTTTTGCTGGGCTGTGCATCCAGGATCTGGGTCACGACATTCGTGATCAGCACACCATATGCAATGGCCTCGACGCTGATACGGAATGTTGCCAGCAGAAGAAGGATGCACACCGCTTCGTTCATAAGCTGACGCTTCAGGTAAAGATCGCTGCGGCCCACTGCCTTGGCTGCATTCAGGTTTGCCGTGATGATCGGCCAGCATATATAGCTCAGGCAGAACACCCTGAGGAACAGCACACAGGGCAGCCACTTCTCGGTGAGGATCAGGCGCACCAGCGGTTCGGCACAGAATGCAGTGCTCATCATCACCGGCGCAATAATATAGGTACAGGTCTTGATGGAGCGGCGGGTCATGTTCTTGACCTGCGCACGGTCATCCTGCAGTGAGGACATGACCGGGAACAAAACGCTCTCAATGGAAGTATCCACGCTTGACGCGATATTATAGGTCAGGTTATCGCCCTGATTGTAATACGCCAGATCCGCCGAAGTGTACATCTTGCCGATGATCAGACTGCGCAGGTTGTTGTAGATGACGCTGCTCAGCGACGAGGCCAGCAGCTTCCAGCCATAAGAGAGCAGCCCTTTCAAGTGCTGCCACGAAAACTCCATCTTAGGCCGCCAGGAGGACAGCTTCCACAGCACCAGCGTGTCCACCGTGATATTGGATACCTGCTGCACCACCAGCGCCCAGACTCCAAAGCCCATATAGGCAAGGCCCAGGCCCAGGATCGTGGATACGATCGCGCCCGCAAAGGCGGAATAGAAAAAATACTGGAACTTCATGTTCCGGGTCACATGCGCCTGCTGGATCGTTTTGATGCCGCAGACCGCCACTGTCAGGCTGATGCCGCGAAAGATCGGGGTCATGCTGGGGTCATTGTAGAAAGCAGCCAGATACGGTGCCGCCACGAACATTCCCCCATACAGCACAAAGCTGATCACAATGCTGAAAAAGAACGCCGACGAGTAATCCAGCTCGTCCACTTCCTTCTTCTGCACCAGCGCGGTGCCAATGCCGCAGTCCAGCAGGACATACATGATATTGTTGAACACCGTCACCAGTGCCACCTTGCCGTAATCATCGGGTGTAAGGATGCGCGCCAGAAGGATGGACACCACCGCTGAGATCAGCTGCACACCGCACCGCTCTGCAAAGCGCCAGAAAAAACCGTTTACAATAACATTTTCTTTTTTCTCGTTCATTCCTGCGTCCACTCAAATTCCTTTCAAAAAACGGTCGGTCTGCACCCTGCGCAGAAATGCATTTCCGCCGTATCCTTATCATCTTCTTCCCTGCTGCCAAAACAACTGAGCAGAGATAGTTAGTTATATAGTATCACACCCATCCATGCATTTCAACCAACATATTCTTAAGGAATGACGGCCCGAAAATTTCATTTAAAAAGAGAAAAAGCGCTTGACTATCTGCCAGGAACGTGGTAATATATTCAAGCAGTCCGCATCACGGTCTTTCACCTCAGAGATTTCAGGGCTGCGAAAACAATACGGTATGCGAGGGTGGCGGAACTGGCAGACGCGCACGTTTGAGGTGCGTGTGGTTTATCCTTGGGGGTTCGAGTCCCCTCCCTCGCACCAAAAACCAGTACACATTGTGTGCTGGTTTTTCTTTTTGTGCGAGGGAGGGGATCTCGAACAAGGCGGCGGCATTTATGCCGCAAGCAAAGCCACAGTGCGGCTTTGCTTAGCCTGCGGGTCCCAACCCGTAGGAATGTCTATCAGGGGTGTACCCATTTTGTACCGGTTTCTTTTTGTGCGAGGGAGCAGACCTCGAACAACACTATTTATTATATAAGAAAGCGCGATGAATTCTGAGAACTCATCGCGTTTTTTCTCTTATGCGGGTAGTGGGGGTCGAACAATTAAATTTGATATTGCTACGTCAAAAATAGGAGGTGTTATGGCTCTATCACTTTGCATCTGCGCTTGTTGTTCGACTTGCAAAACATCCACTTGTGCTAGGGTACAAAAAATAGTGTTACCAGAAATGTTACCAAAATCAGGCCTGTGCCTTTTTGAATGCCGCGGTGGTAGCGGCAGCAAGATCTTCCCTCTGACCGTCAAGCTCGTGCCGATACACTCCGGCAGTGTCCATGTTCTTGCTGTGACCGACCAGCATCTTCAGCTGGCTGTCGGTCAATACGCCGGATTCAATGCTGACGAAAGTGTGCCGCATCTCATACAGCGTGACCTGAGGCTCAATGCCATTGTCACTCTGGTACTTCTTCCAGCGCTTGAATAAAGCCCTCTGGTTTGGGATCTGGAACAAAGGGGTGGTATAGTTCAGCGGGATACCGGAAGCCTTCAGCAAGGCCACCTGCGCTTCGTAGGCCTCATGGGCTTCCTCGCCCATGTCGAACGAACGAATAGCGTTTTCGTTCTTGCCGGTGGTTTCCTCATCCAACCGGTTGATGCTGCGGCGCAGATTGACCGTGTTCCCTTTGACGTCACCATACCAGAGCCCCACAAGTTCACCCGGGCGTACACCTGTAGCAACTGCAAACCGGTAGGCATAGATATACTCGTCAAAGACCAGCTTGCCATAGTAAAGGCGGGTGTCCACATCAAACAGAACTTTCAAAGCGGTCGGCTGTAAAATCTTTTTCTTCCCCATGCGGGCATTCTTCGGGATAGACAGCTCAGGGAACATCGTACTGTACCTGTTCCGGCGGCACCATTTCAAAAAGCTGATCTCCGTTGAGCGGATCGTCATAATGGTCTTGCGGCTCAAAGGCTTGTCGCTTGACCTACGCTGACGCTCCTTTTTAAGGCATCGCTTTTTGAAAGACATATTGATGGCCTTTTGCAGATCGCCTTCGGTCAGCTCGTCAATGCGGATGTCCCCACAGACAGGCAGAATATAGTAATCTCCGTATTTCTTGCACTGCTCAACATAGGATGTGCCGCAGGTGAGCTTCAGTTCTTCTACCCACTGGGCATAGAGGGCAGCTACCTTCTTCTTGCCGTCCCGGATGCTGTCATCAAGCCATGCATCCGCTTTTGCGTTTGCTTCCCGCTGACCGGTGCGGCCGGGTGTGCTGCTATAAAAGCGCTTGCGGGTGCCGTTCTTCTGCACCGCGATGCACCAGCGCTTTTCCTTTTCCACCCAAAATGCCGTGTTTGTTCTCTTTTTCATTGTTTTTCACCTCCAAAAGGGTACACTTTGACAAGCCTGCCCGGAGGTGGTACAATACAAGTGTTCATGTTGGATTGTACCCTCTGGGGCAAGCCACTCTGCAAACGCTCTCGGTGTTCCAGCACCGGGGGCGTTTTTTGTTTAGTGATTTTATTTTATAGATTCAATAACTGTTTTTTCTTTGCATTGTACTCGTCTTCTGTAATTGCTCCAATGTCCAGAAGATTTTTAAACTTCATAAGCTCATCCGCAACGCTGGATGAAGCATCCGGAACTTTCTTTATTGTTGTTCTTTCGCTAAAGATTTCTTCGCAAAGTTTCAGAACCTTGCGGGAATATGTAAAAACCGGAGACTCAAATCTTCCAAACGGATATTCCACGACAAACGACATTTTCGGATTCGATTCTTCTGTATGTGAAACCTTCTTTGCCGTGTTACCACCGACAACTGCGCCAACAGGACCTGCAACGATTCCTCCAGCGATTGCTCGAGTGACGCTGCCTTTTGTCTCGGTGACAACCTTTGTATCCACTTTGACGGTATAGTCTACAAGCTCATCGAACGTAAACCACCCCGGAATTCCTGCGACCGCCATAAGTCGCTGCGCTCTGTTCACATAAGCAACCATTGTTCCCGGTTCCTGCAGATTTTCAAAGCCTTTCGCCCGCTCACGCCGGTCGTTGAAGAACTTCCAGCCTTCTTTTAATTTATCAGCAGGGACAGTTTTGTAATCCATTCCAAGATCGGAAAACAAAGACCGGCATCTTTTACAGACAAAACCGTCTGAGCAAGGCTCTCTGTCAAAGATTCCCATCTTCTCGCCGCAGATAGAACAATTTGCCATTGAACATTTCTCCTTTTCTGTTGAAAAAATCCAAATTTATTGTGGATTTTTCAAACCTTTTCAGTTGTCAAAAATTGTTGCGTGCAACTCCCAATGGTTGTATAATGTTCTCGAAAATAAAACTGCTTTGGAGGGCAGCAACATGACACGACAAGATTACATTACCGCTATTCTGAAACTGCTGGAAAAAGCCGATTTCCGCCAGCTGCGGCTTGTGTGGGTGTACGCAAGCCACCTGATCGGATAAGCAACCAGCCACCACGCGAGGGAAGCCTTTACGGGCTTTCCTCTTTTTTTTGCGTCAATTTTTCGGCCATACGTTCCAGCAGCTCCCAGTCCGCCGGGCTCAGGCCTGCCAGCATTTCAACAAAACGCTTTTTAAAGGTGTCACTGTCATCCTTGGTCAGGTCGGCCAGAAAAGCCGCTACCTGCTCCGACTGGGTGTCCTGCACAAACATTTCGCCCTCGCCAGTGCGCAACCACGCTTCCCGGACGCCGAACTCCCTGCAGATGTCGCTGATCGTGCGGTCGCTGGGGGTTCTGGAGCCATTTTCAAGCATCCATAAATAATTACGGGAGAGATTGATTCTGTCCGCAAACTGTTCCTGCGTCAAGCCTTCGTGTTTTCGGACGGCTTCGATTCTTGCGTTCATTTTGTTCACCTCCTTTCTGTTCTCTTCAATTCGTATTATATTCCGTAAATCTAACTGTGTCAACATTTATTTTTGACCTTCTTCAAAATCCAGGCTTGAAAAATCTAACAGAGTGTGCTATATTGTTCTCACAAGGTTAGCAAATCAATGCCAACCAAGTCAACGAAAAGGAGGTGAAGAAGATGAAAAAGCCTAATTTGCAGGAAACAAAATCCGCCAGAGTGATGCAGGTCATTGAGACCGTTTCTCTGGCGGGCGATGGTACGGATACATACCCGATGTATGAAATTCATCAGTATTGGAGCTTGGATGGCAAACTACTTGCAAAAAGCGAGCCGCCTATCAATCCGGATGACGCTGTTCCTGCTTATTCTGGTCAATAGCAAGAATGTCATTGTACAGCTCTTCACGATCATGCCGCGCGATATACCAGTCTTTAAAGAGGAGTTCCAGAAGCTTGATAAGCTTCTGAGCTTCGCCGGGGTCGATGTCAACGATCAAATTTACATCTTTTTCCATGTGAGCGCCGATATTTCCCAAACGCCGTACCCCATTAAGTACCCTATACTGATCGGCGGGAATTTTATCTTTGATTGAATCGATTTCTCCTGCAAGATTTCCAGATTTTACTCCCCAGAAGTTGCGAATCATCCCTTGCAGACAGCGTCGGGCCAGAGTGGCGGCTGCTCTCGGACTTTTATCCAAGATAGTGCAAGCTTCAAGGTAATCCGTCCGAATAGCTTCCGGAATGTATTCAGGCAAAGCCATTCCAACATACGGTGGATAATTAAACGAAAAAAGTTTTTTTGAACTTGCCAATTGAACCGAATACTCATGGCACGATGGGCAGTAATGATAGGTCACAACAATATCAGAAGCAAGCCAACTGCACGAGTGCATTCCTTCGAAATCTTCTTGATCATGATAAAAGCTGACCCTTCGGTCTTTGGTATTGTCCGGCGTTTCGTAGAAAGCAACGCCGCAGTACGGACATTTATATTTTTCAGCCATTGTAAACACATCTCCCTTCACATTATCAGTATACCGCAGAAGGGAGCACGCCACAACCCACCCGATGATAGCCGCATGGCAGCGGTCGAAACACCCGAAAGGGTGTCGTGGGAGCCACCCACAGAAAGGAGTGCTTCGTATGGCACGTAAGAACAATTCCCTGAACCCCGCCATGTATGGCCTGACGCAGCAGGACGTGGAGCGCGTGATCCGCATTCACACCATGTGCAAGGACATGGACGAGGACGCATTCGAGCAGATGGAAACCGCTGCGGCATCCATTAATCTGGTGGCCAGTCTGAAGAAGCTGGACAACCGCCCCGTGGCATGAAAGGAGGTGAACTACATGGACAACAACAAAAAGCCCAGCGGACCTGTGGAAGAGGAACGCTGGGCGCTGAAGGAGAGACCGCCATTTAATGGTAGAAGCAAACTCGCAGAAAAGACTCTCCAAGAGGAGTAAGCCCTACTCTTCCCTTTTCAGCCGTAACACGGACTATTTTTTTATCATCTTCAGGATGGCGATATCCACCTTCGGGTTCTGGATGAATTCGCTTTTTCATCTCTTGGATGAGCTCAAATTCGTCAAAAACACGATACAGACTTTCTTCTGGAATATATGTAGTGTACGAGATATCAATCAATCCTTGTCGCGCTAAAGAGCTCAAAGAAGCAGATTGAAGAAGACTCTCAGCATATGTCGTCATTTTAGGATTTGCAGCGAAAACATTTGATTGAGCTGTTCTAAATGTATCATCAAACAAAATGTAACGAAACTCGACTATTGGGTACTGATCCACCTGTCGAAACAATCCGAGGTTTTCCGCATCCAGAGGTGACATTTGTGCAATCATTGCCGGAAAAGACGGATGAACCTTACTTTGATAGCGTTCGTCTGCTGCATTCGCAAGAAGATTTTGAAACATTTCGCTGATTTGCGGCTCATCCATGCAGTACTTGACATTTTCGATAGCAGGGCCAACCACCTGCATACGAGGCTCAACCAAGCATTCTTCCGGTTTAGCATTCAATTTGTCACCTAGTGATTTTTTAAAAACATCCAAGTCATGTGCTTGCTGTAGTCGCATCTTTTCTGCTGTAAAGTGGATTTTGCTTGTAGCCATCGAAAGGAGGTCGCCAAAAAGAGTTCCAATCTGATTAGCACCGGGTTTCAGAACAGCTTTTACAGGTTCGTCAATACAACTTGGTACGGCATTGATATTGAAGACGTTGCCGTTATTCTTCTCATCACTCATCTTACCATTCCTTTCTTTTGGAGGTTCTATGGACAAACTCATTCTGATTATTAAGATACTCGTCACCGAACAGAAAGTCAAATTTTATACAGCAGTCTGCCGTGTGTGCGAAAGAATCGAACGTTATATCAAAACACATCGAAAATAAGGAGGTACATCTTCACCATGACCGACATCATCTTATCCACCCAGAACGGCGAGCCGGTGGCATCCAGCCGGGACGTCGCCAAGCGCTTCGGCAAGGAGCACAACCACGTTATGAGGGATATTAAAGCTCTCGAAGAGGGTGTGTCCAAAAATGGACAGACCCCCATGTTCTTCAAGTCTGAGTACACCCACCCTCAGAACCACCAGAAGTACCCCATGTACCTGATGAACCGGGACGGCTTTTCGCTGCTGGCCATGGGCTTTACCGGCAAGGAAGCCGTACAGTGGAAGCTGAAGTACATCGAAGCCTTCAACCAGATGGAGAAGCAGCTGGCCGCACAGCACAAAGAGCAGCGGGCCGTGCAGGATGCCAACATCCAGAACGCCATCGATCGGGTGATCGAAGCCCGGAAGAAGCTGGACGAGAACACCGCTTTTCTGGACGAGTGCCGCAAGAACCGCGAGGACAGCAAGGCCAAGTACATGCAGGTCAAGGCCCTGTGCGGCGAGTTCAAGGCCATTTACGGCCAGCATTGCGACACGGTGCGCACCATGGAGAACGTGGTGCGCGGCTCCCAGAGCTACCTCACCAGCGCCATTGACAGCCTGACCATCGTTGCCAAAGGCTACCCGTTCTACGCCGCCCTGATGGACAGCCTGCTGGATGGGCTGCCGACCGCCAAGAAGGAGGAATAAAATGTTGAACACATCAACCATTCGCGGCACCTTCCGGCAGATTCCGTACTGGAAGCTGCGGGGCCGGTTCCACAGCTGCGGGTTCCGGGATCAGGAGATTGCAAATGCAATCGGCATCGGAACTGACACAATGAGAAAGCGGATGAACGGGAAGCAGCCTTGGACAAGCACTGAGATCGCAGAAATTTGCAAGACGCTTGATATCCCGCAGGATGAAATCGGGGAGCTGTTCTTCCCTACTGTTGAGAAAGGAGAATCCGCATGAGCAAACCTTACACCCTTGCATCCGAGCGGGCCGACGCGCCCAACGGATGCGCATACGTAGCCCCGCTGCTGACCTGCGCATGGTTCCGGTGGGAAAACTGCCGCGATTCCGGCCAGTACCTGACCGGCGCGGAGGTTGCAGCATTCAAGCCCACGAACATCCAGATTTTTCATGACGGTGCCTGGCACCCCGTTGCCGCCTTTTATGGTGCTGTGTGTGCACCTGTAGACGATTATCTTCAGGAGGTAGGAGCATGAAGCTTGAAAGTGAATACGTTCTGCGGTCTGCCGCTATTTTGGCGCATTCAGCGCTTGATGATGCCAGTGCTGTAAACTCTGCGCTTCAGTATGGCGGGACGCCCGACCAGATGGCTGCCGTAAAGAAAACTGCTCAGGCGGCCAATGATGCAATCGATCATGTGCAGAACCTTCTCTATATTTTAGCTGATTTGGAGGGCATATCCTTATGAGAATCAAATCCGGCGTGTGGTATTGGCTGGCCGTGGCCAGCGGGGCCGTGGGCCTGCTGTACGGCATGGGGCTTGAGGGCAGCTTCCAGACCGGCGGCACCGTCTCGGACGGCACGTTCATCACGGCCATGGTGCTGATCCTGCTGGTGGTATTCTTTGCCCGTCTGGGCTTTGCCGCCGAAGCACGTGAGAAACGCCGCCGCAAGGTGCACCAGCAGCCCCGCAACACCGTGAAGAGCGGTAGGAAGGCGGGCTGACACCACCCATGAATAAAGGAAAGCACTTTACCCGCGTTTGTTTGGACTGCGGCAAGGTGATGGAAAATGTTGCTGGCAACCTGCGCTTTTGCGCTTCCTGCCGCAGAGAGCGCCACAACCAATATTGCAGGGATTACAGGGCGCATAATGAAAAACCTGCCAGCGTCATGTGGTACACCGTCTGGGATGCCAAAACCGGCGATCTGCTGGCATCCGGCACGTCTGAGACGTGTGCCAGGCGGCTGGGCTACAAGAGCGCGAACAGCTTTGCGTCTGCCGTCAGCCATGGGCTCAGCGGCAGCCATCGAACTTACAAGTACACATTTGCGCGGGAACGTATCGACCGCAGCGAGGTGGACAGCCTGCCGCCGGTACGCACTATACGAAAAAAGCCCGCCGGTGCGCCAACACCGACGAGCTGCAAGGGATGATGAATTTGAACGACTTCATCACCCCGATGATATCACAAAATCGGAGGTTTTACAATGAAAGGAATTTTGATCGAACCGGGCAAAGAACCGGTAGTCACCACCCTGCCGGACACGCTGCAGGGCATCGAAGCACTGCTGCGGTGCCCCTGTGAGCAGAAAGTCCTGCCACGCACCCCGGCAGTGCTGGTGTACGGCATCATGGGCAGAGACCTGAACCGTATCTATCGCGGCCAGCATATCTACGGGCCCATCCTCTGCTACGGCTGGAAGGGCAACAACATCCAGCCCATGAGCAAGGATGTGCAGGCCGAGATGCTGGACCGCCTCAAGGACACGGAGGTGCGGGTATGACTACCTATATCTGCAAATGCGGACGGCGAGTGAAGAAATCCACCGATACCAGTACCACTGGCAACCGTCTGTCTGGCTATGCACCCGGCCATGAGTGCTGGGGATGCCCCTACGCCATGCCATACGGAAACTTTCAATGGGACGAAAGTGCTAAAACTGTCGCCATGGAGACTCGGGGCTATGAGTGTCGGATGAGCAAGACTCTCACTTATGCATCAGAATTCTCTGGCTCCATCAAGGACAAATGCACCTGTCGAGTGCACAGTTTGGACTTCGACTTTTTGTCTCAGATCTCCGCATGGATCAAAGATACTTATCCAGGCAGAGAGATTTTTGGCTCGTTTTCCAAAGATATTCGTGCATCGGACTATGGATTTGACGGCCGTTACTGCCTGACTATCACCTGCGCTCAGAATCTGAAAGGTGTTGCCGCAAAAAGAGAGCTGCTTGGTCAGTTTTTTACTCCGAATGGCAGCCGCAAGGACATGACACCGCAGCAGGAAATGGAAAAGATTCTTGCCGACATTAAAAAAGCAAAGGAGGTTTTCGCATGTGCACCTGCCCAGAATGCGGATGCTGCTGTGACTACGGCAGAGAATGCTGTCCCGACTGCCACAGCGGCAACGCCGACCACCTCGGAGAGCGGGGCGGATGCAAGCGCATCGACCCCCGCGACATCCCTGCAGAACTGCGAATCGGTCCCTGCCGCATCGGCGGGCGGTTCTTCTGCGCCACTTCTCTCAATGACTGGTGGTGCCCCGCAGGAGAAGCCCCTGACTTTCATTCGGGAGGACAAGTGCCCGGAGTTTGATTATTCCGGCCTGCCTGAACAGACCGTGGCGACCCTGCATCTTGCAGAAAACGGATATCTTCACGGCAAGAAACTGGCCGAAAAGGGTCTTGTTTACATGGGTGACAACATTGCACTGGCACACGATGAGCTGTGCGGAGTTGTCGCACAATGCGACAACTCGAAGCACGGCAACCGTGGAGAGGACAGTTTCCGTGCATGGTGCCTGCACATTGGCATCACCAAAGACAGCGCCTACCGGCTGCTGCAAGTCTCCGCACTGCTGGCTGACAGCAGCCCCCGGCAGCAGGCCATTCTGGAAAGCTTGCCGCCCACCCTGCTGTACGCCGTGGCAAAACCCAGCGCCCCGCCGGAGCTGGTGGAGAAGGTCAAGAACGGTGAGATCACCACGAACAAAGCCTATCAGGATCTGCTCAAGGAAAACCAGCAGCTCCGCACCGACCGGGTGGAGGCCATGAACCAGGCAGACCGGGAACGAGCCCGTGCCGACCGGGCCGAATCCGAACGGGACAAGGCCCGTGCAGACCAGCTGAGCACCGCCAAGGACTGCAACCGGCTGGGGCTGAAGGCCTCACAGGAAAAAGACCGTGCCGACAAGGCCGAAGCCCGGGCCAAAAATGCTGAGAACCAGCTTTCCGGCTCCCGGCAGGTGGCCGAAGCGGCCAAGCTCCGGGCGGATAAGCTGCAGGAAGAAAATGCGGCCCTGAAAAAGCAGCCCATCGCCGCCGTGGTGGACGAGGAGGAAGTGGAACGCCGGGCAAACCAGCGGGCCCATGACATCGCCGAGGACTTAGCCGCCGAGATGACCGCCGACCTGCAGGCACGGCTGGAACAGGTCTCTTCCGGCAGCGAACAGGACGCCCGCGATGCCTACGACAGCATCATTCTGGCCGGGCGCTCCATTACCAGCATCGTTCAGTCCGCTAAAATGCAGTTCCGCAAACTGCCGGACGACCAGCGGGAAACCGCGATCAACCAGTTCGTTCACACACTCGCATCCGCTCAAGGGGAGGTATCCGCATGTCTGTAAAGATCATGGCCTTAGAGGCCGAAAACGTCAAACGCATCAAGGCCGTTGCACTCACGCCGTCGCCCACTGGCCTGACCATCGTGGGCGGCAACAACAATCAGGGCAAAACCAGTGTTCTGGATGCTCTGGCATGGGCACTGGGCGGCGACCGTTTCCGCCCGGACGCTGCCCAGCGGGACGGCGCAGTGGCTCCGGCGCATCTGAAGGTCAAGCTTTCCAACGGTGTGGTGGTGGAACGCAAGGGCAAAAATGCCAGTCTGACCGTCACTGACCCCACCGGGCGGCGCAGCGGGCAGCAGTTGCTGAACGCCTTTGTGGAGCCGCTGGCGCTGGATCTGCCCCGCTTCATGGAAGCATCCGACAAGGAGAAAGCCGACATCCTGCTGCGGATCATCGGCATCGGCACCGAGCTGCACACCCGTGACATGGAGATCAAGGCCCTGTACGACAAGCGCACCTTCACCGGCCAGCTGGCCGCGCAGAAAAAACACTTTGCCGAGGAGCTGATCTCCTACCCGGATGCACCGGAAAAGCCGGTCAGCGCGTCCGACCTCATCCGCCAGCAGCAGGAAATTCTGGCCCGCAACGGCGAGAACCAGCGTCTGCGGGCACAGTACACAGAGCTTGAGCGTCAGGAGCAGCAGTGTGTGGCCGAACTGAAACGCACCCGTGAACGCATTGCCGAGCTGGAACAACAGTATCAGGAGCTCGACGCCAAGCACACCCGCCTGTTCAATCAGCGGAAAACCGCTCAAAAGACCGTCGCCCAGCTTCAGGACGAATCCACCGCCGAACTGGAAGCATCCATCCGGGATATCGAGGAGACCAACCGCAAAGTCCGCGCCAACCTCGAAAAATCCCGGGCCGAGGACGAAGCTGCCCAGTATGACAGTGAATATAAGCGCCTGACTGAAGCGATCACGCAGAAGCGTGCCGACCGTATGGCCCTGCTGAACGGTGCTGACCTGCCCCTGCCGGGCCTTGGCGTGGAGGACGGTGCCCTTACTTATAAAGGCAAGCACTGGCGGGATATGTCTGGCAGCGACCAGCTGCGGGTGGCCGCTGCCATCGTCCGCCGCCTGAACCCGGACTGCGGTTTCGTGCTGCTGGACAAGCTGGAACAGATGGACATGACCACCCTGCAGGAGTTTTCCGCATGGCTGGAAACAGAACACCTGCAGGCCATTGCCACCCGGGTCTCCACTGGCAGTGAATGCCAGATCATCATTGAGGACGGCATGGTGAAGGATGCCGAAACCTCCCTGCCGCCCGTCACCGAAAAGCCCCAGCAGAAAAGCTGGACGAAAGGAGCGTTCTAAATGAGCAAATATGCAGTTACCGCCGGCATCCAGACCTCGCCGGTCAAAACCGTGCTGTACGGCCCGGAGGGCATCGGCAAATCCACCTTTGCATCCCATTTTCCGGATCCTGTTTTCATCGACACCGAGGGCGGCACCAAGCGGCTGAACGTCAAGCGCCTGCCCCAGCCCACCAGCTGGGCCATGCTGTTGGATGAGGTGGCCGAGGTACGCAAGGGCAGTGTCCCCTGCGGCACGCTGGTCATTGATACCGCCGACTGGGCTGAACGCCTGTGCATTCAGGCCGTATGTGCCAAAGCCAAGGTGAACGGCATCGAGGATTTCGGCTACGGCAAGGGCTACACCTATGTTAAGGAAGAGTTCGGCAAGCTGCTGGACGCTTTGGAAGAGGTGCTGCAGGCCGGGCACAACGTGGTGGTGCTGGCCCATGCCGCTATTACCAAATTTGAGCAGCCGGACGCTGTGGGCAACTACGACCGCTGGAGCATGAAAACTTCCAAACAGGTGGCCCCGCTGCTGCGCGAGTGGTGCGATATGCTGCTGTTCGCCAACTATAAGACCGTTGTGGAAAAGGTGGGCGACGGCAAGAACGCCAAGAGCAAGGCCAGCGGCGGCAGGCGTGTACTGTACACCGCGCATCACCCCTGCTGGGATGCCAAAAACCGCTTTGACCTGCCGGAGGAAGTACCCTTTGACTATGCCAGCATTGCCGCCTGCATCCCCGGCGCAATGTCTGCACAGGCACCGAAACCGGAACCGCAGCCGCGTTCCCAGCCGGAAGCCGACATCCTGCCCAGCCAGCAGCAGGAAGCAAAGCCGGTGGCTCAGCCGCAGCCCGCACCGCTGCAGGAAAGCTACGAGAAAAATGTTCTGCTCAGTCTGGGCGTGCCGGAAAAGCTGGCCGCTCTGATGAGCGCCAACAAGGTCAGCTGTGAAGAGCTGCAGGGCGTTGTGGGCAAACGGGGCTATTTCCCGGAGGATATGCCCATCAAGGACTACCCTGCTGACTTTGTGGAGGGCTGTCTGATCGCCGCATGGCCGCAGGTGTTCCAGATGGTGCTGGATAACCGTGATATCCCGTTTTAACAGGCTCCCTCACGGAGGGAGCTGGCACGTGTAAGCGTGACTGAAGGAGTTTTATAATAAAGGAGTAACTACTTATGAACGACATGAATACCACCGACCGCGCCCTGAGCTGGGACGACGAATTTACCAACGAACAGCAGGAGTTCGTGCTCCTGCCCGAGGGCGATTACCCCTTCGAAGTCACCGGCATGGAGCGTGCCCGCTTTGATGGCAGCGCCAAGCTGCCGCCCTGCTCCATGGCAAAGCTGACCCTGAAGATCTTCGGCGGGGCCAAGGGCGACACCACCGTGACCCACCGCCTGTATCTCCACACCAAAACGCAGGGCCTGCTGGGCGCTTTCTTTGAGAGCATCGGTCAGTGCAAGCGCGGCGAGACCTTCCGCCCCCGCTGGAACGAGGTCGTGGGTGCCAAAGGCATCTGCAAACTGGGTGTCCACGAGTACACCAAGCAGAGCGGCCCCCACGCGGGTGAGACCGGCCAGAGCAACGAGGTGGCGCGCTTCCTGCCGCCGCCGGAACCCAAGGCCGCACCCACTCAGGGCTGGACGCAGGGGGCATTCTGATGGGGCAGGAACTGAGACCCTACCAGCAGCAGGCCCGCGACCACATTCATGCCGAGTGGGAGAACGGCCACACCCGCACCCTGTTGGTGCTACCTACCGGCACCGGCAAGACCATCGTGTTTGCATCGGTAGCTGCCGATCAGGTGCGCGCCGGTGACCGGGTGCTCATTCTGGCCCATCGCGGTGAGCTGCTGGAACAGGCAGCGGACAAGCTGCAGCGTTCCACCGGCCTTGTCAGCGCGGTGGAAAAGGCAGATGCCACCTGTCTGAATACATGGTTCCGCGTTGTCGTGGGCAGCGTGCAGACCCTGCAGCGCACCGCCCGGCTGGAACGCTTTCCTCATGATTACTTTGGCACTATCATCATCGACGAAGCGCACCACGCCATCACCAACGGCTACCGCCGCATCCTGGACTATTTCGGGGATGCAAAGGTGCTGGGTGTGACCGCCACACCGGACCGCGGCGACATGCGCAATCTGGGCGAGGTGTTCGACAGCCTTGCCTTTGAGTATAAGCTGACCGATGCCATCAAGGAGTGTTATCTGTGCAGGATCATGGCCCAGACCATCCCCCTGAAGCTGGACATTTCTTCTGTCACCATGAGCGGCGGGGACTACGCCGTGGGAGACCTCGGCACGGCGCTGGACCCCTATCTGGAACAGATCGCCGCCGAGATGGCCCAGCGCTGCAAAGGCCGCAAAACGGTGGTGTTCCTGCCCCTCATCAAGACCAGCCAGAAATTCCGCGACCTGCTGAACTCCCATGGATTCCGTGCCGCCGAGGTCAACGGCCAGAGCACCGACCGCAAGGAAGTGCTGGCCGATTTCGATGCAGGCAAATACAACGTGCTGTGTAACTCCATGCTGCTCACCGAGGGCTGGGACTGCCCCAGCGTGGACTGCGTTGTGGTACTGCGGCCCACCAAGGTGCGCAGCCTGTACAGTCAGATGGTAGGGCGCGGCACCCGGCTCTCCCCGGGCAAGAGCGATCTGCTTTTGCTGGATTTTTTGTGGATGACCGACAAGCACGAGCTCTGCCGCCCGGCGGATCTGGTCTGTGAGGACCGCGCCGTGGCCCGGCAGATGACCGAGAACCTTGCCCAGACCGGCTGCCCGGAGGACATCGAGGAAGCAGCCGTGCAGGCCAGCGAGGACGTAGTGACCCAGCGGGAAGAAGCACTTGCAAAACAGCTGGAAGAACAGCGCCGCAAAAAAGCCCGTCTCGTGGACCCGCTGCAGTACGAAATGAGCATTCAGGCTGAAGACCTTGCCGGATATGTGCCGGCCTTTGGCTGGGAAGCAGGCCCGCCCACCGAACAGCAGGCCGCCGCGCTGGAAAAGCTTGGCATCCTGCCGGACGCGGTGGAATCCGCAGGCAAGGCTTCCCTGCTGCTGGACCGGTTGAACAAGCGCCGCGCTGAAGGCTTGACCACACCCAAGCAGATCCGCGTGCTGGAACGTTACGGTTTCCAGAGCGTGGGCACATGGAGCTTCGATGCAGCCAAACACATGATCGACCGCATTGCGGCAAGCGGCTGGCGCGGCGTGCCCAAGGGCGTGAACCCAAAGACTTACACTCCTGCACAGGAGCCGCCCACATCAGACATTGACTTCGGATGGTAACGCGAATGGAACATGAAAATGAACTCAAGGAAGCATTGGACTTCGTATCCCCGTCCGCCCTGACCTATGACGAATGGCTCATGGTGGGCATGGCACTGAAGGATGCCGGTCTGCCCGTTACCATCTGGGAACAGTGGAGCACACGCGATGCGGGCCGCTATCACAAGGGCGAGTGCGTCAAGAAATGGGAAAGCTTTCACGGCGGCGGGGCCAGCCCCGTCACCGCAAGCAGCATTTTTCAGCTGGCCTACTCCCACGGATGGAGCGGCCCCGCAGGCCACGCTCTGGACTGGAACGATGATATTTCTGCCGGCACCAGTACGCAAACCGAGGGCCGTCTGGTAGACCCGCGCTGGGTGGAAGCCCACGAGCTGACTTTGCCCGCAGAGTGGCACCCCGCCGACCAGCTCAAGCGCTACCTGCAAGCCCTGTTTGAGCCGGATGAATATGTGGCCTATGTGACCGAAAGCTTTATGGCCGCCGACCGCCGCCGCCCTGCAAAAGGCAGCTGGACCCGCACCGCAGGGCAGCTCATCACCGAGCTGGATGCCTGCGGCGGCGACCTCGGCAAGGTGGTGGGCGACTGTGATCCTGAAGTAGGTGCATGGATCTGCTTCAACCCTGTGGACGGCACCGGACGCAAGGATGCCAATATTACTGCCTACCGCTACGCCCTCGTGGAGTGTGACAACATGGAACTGGGCAAGCAGCAGGCCATCATCAAGCAGCTGGAACTGCCCTGTGCGGCGCTGGTCTACTCCGGCGGCAAGAGCGTCCACGCCATCGTCAAGGTGGATGCCCCGGACTATGCCGAGTACCGCAGGCGGGTGGATTACCTCTACGCCGCCTGCCAGAAAAACGGCCTGACCATCGACCAGCAGAACCGCAACCCTTCCCGCCTTTCCCGGATGCCCGGCATCCCGCGCGGTGACAAACGGCAGGTGCTGCTGGAAACGAACATCGGGAAATCCTGCTGGGATGAGTGGCGGGACTGGCTGGAAGCGGAGACGGATGATCTGCCCGACTGGCACACCAGCAACGATTTTTCCAATATCCGCCCGCTGCGCGAACCGCTCATTGAAAATGTGCTGCGAAAAGGCCACAAGATGATGATTGCAGGCCCTTCAAAAGCCGGCAAAAGTTTTGCTTTGATCGAGCTGTGCATCGCCATTGCTGAGGGCACCACATGGCTGGGGCATTTTAACTGTGCACAGGGAAAAGTTCTGTATCTAAATCTGGAACTCGACCCGGATTCCTGTATGCACCGGTTTCAGGATGTTTACAATGCACTTGGCCTCCCTCCAGCACATTTTAACCAGATCGCCATCTGGGACTTGCGCGGCATTCCGGTGCAGCTTGACAAATTAGCTCCAAAGTTAATCCGCCGGGCAAAAAAGCAAGGTTTCACGGCAATCATCTTCGACCCTATCTATAAGGTGCTGACCGGTGATGAAAACTCTGCAGAGCAAATGGCGAAGTTCTGCGGCCAGTTCGATAAGGTATGCCATGAACTGGACTGCGCCGTGATCTACTGCCACCACCACAGCAAAGGTGCCCAGGGCGGCAAGCGCAGCATGGACCGTGCATCCGGCTCCGGCGTGTTCGCCCGCGACCCGGATGCCATGCTGGACATGACCGAGCTCACCCCCACCGATGCCATCCGGGAGCAGCTACATAACAAAGCCGCCTGCCGGGTCATCAAGGCCATGCTGGACAAGCGCGGTCATGCGGATGCCTACGGCTTGGATGATACCCTCAGCCGCAGCCGGATGCTGGCCATTGCCAAAGAACACCTTGGCCTTGCCGACCTGCGGGCCATCGATGCCGAAGTGGCCGCCGCCCAGAAGCAGGCCGACAGCATGACCGCATGGCGCATCGAGGGCACCCTGCGCGAGTTTGCCCGCTTCGACCCGGTGAACCTCTGGTTCGACTACCCCGTGCACAAGCCGGACACCGGCCTGCTGGAGGACCTACAGCCGGACAGCGATTTCAAAACGCTGGGCAGCCGCGGTGCATCCAAGCGCTGGGGCGATAAAGTCAAAGTGACCAAGGACAAAAAGGCCGAACTGGACACCGCCTTTGAAGCCTGCATGATGGACGGCGAAGTTACCGTCTATGCGCTGGCCGAGTACATGGACCTGAAGCCCCGTACCATCAAGACCCGTTTGAAGGACGATGGACGGTTCTGGATTGATGGCGAGAAAGTGGGACGCAAGGAACCCGGCAGCGCGGGTTAAACATTTTGTAATAGCTTCAATTACAGCTTGTTGTAAAAATGCAGAAATAGCCGCTATTTTGCACGACAGGAAAAACTGCAATTTTGCAGTTATAGCCGCTATGACTGCAGATTTTGCAGTGCAAAATAGCCTATATATAATAGCTAAAACTGCAACTGCAATTGTGATGGGGCATCCCGAAGGATGGGGCGTACACAGCCCCCATCCATTCGGGGAACCCTCCCCATCACGTTGGCGCTAAAACCTGAAAAAAAGAAAAACGAGGTGAACCCCATGTACATGCAATTCTTTATCCCCATGCAGCCGCCCACCACCACCCACAACGCAAAGCAGCTGCACGCCTACATGAAGGGCGGGCAGCCGCACGCGGTGCTCCACGACAGCCCGGAACTGAAACAGACCCGTGCCAAGCTCCACGCCCATCTGGCACCCCACGCGCCGGAAAAGCCCATCCCCGCAGGCCGTCCGGTGCGTCTGCTGGTCAAGTGGTGCTTCCCTGCCGAGGGCCGCAAAAACGGCAGCTGGCGCACCGCAAAGCCGGACACCGACAATCTGGAAAAGGCCCTCAAGGACGAAATGACCCGCCTGCACTTCTGGGCCGATGACGCGCAGGTGTGCAGCGAGATCGTGGAGAAATTCTGGTCGGATCCCTGCGGCGTGTTCGTCCGGGTGGAGGAACTGTAAATGACCTACGAAGAGAAAAAGGCATGGCTCTGGCGGTACCGGACGGCCAAGCGGTTCGAGCTGCTCAAACTGGACGAGCTGGCCATGCTGCAGACCGATGCCACCCACACCACCCAGCGCTTTTCCCCTGTGCCGGGCGGCAGCGGCGACGGACAGGCTCTGCCCCGCAGTGTGGAACGCATCGACGAGGCCCGCCGGGCCGCTGAGGCGCAGTCTGCCGTGTGCGACACCATCCGGGCCGAGATCATGGAGGTGTTCAGCCAGCTGGACGATGAGGTGGATTTCATGATCCTGTTCCGGCGGTACATCCTGCTGGAGGACTGGCCGGACATCGCGATCAACATCCGCAGTTCCCGCAGCCAGATGTTCCAGCGCCACAGCGCGGCCATAAAAAGACTGGATATCAAAAGTCCGGACTGAACCGGAGCGAACCGGACTTGATAATACTGTCAACCCCTGCTAAAATTTAAAATGCCAGAGCCCGCAGGAAAGACTTACTCCCTTCATCCCTGCGGGCTTTGTGCTGCCCGGCTGACACATAGGATCACCTTTACCGACCAACAGCCTGAATGTACCAGCCGGGTTTCTTTGTTATATCCTGCCGTTCGGATCTTCCGGGCGGCTTTTTGATTTTACGGCAAGAGAGGTGGTGAGGATGACCGACAAGCAGGATCGTTTCTGTGAAGAATATATGATCGACCTGAACGCCACTCAAGCGGCCATCCGCGCCGGATACAGCCCCAAAACCGCAAGAGAACAGGCACCCCGGCTGTTAGCAAATGTTAGCATTCAAAATCGCATTGCCCAGCTGCAGGCTGAGCAGAGCCGCCGGACCGGTGTATCTGCTGATCGTGTCGTTCGAGAGCTTGCCAAGATTGCATTTGCCAACGCCAGCGACCTGATCGACCCGGAGACTGCTTCTGTCAAACTGGATGCCTCCCGGGATGATCTGGCCGCAATCCAGTCCATCAAGGTCAAGAGCTTTGGCGAGGACGGTTTGGAACACGAGGTCAAACTTGCAGATAAGCTCCGAGCACTTGACCTGTTGGGCAAGCATCTGGGCATGTACAAAGACGCATCCGAAAAAGAAAATGCCGCTGCTCAAAATAACGACATGCAGACCCTTGCTGATCTGCTGCAGCACCCTGTGCCAGACCGTGACATCAAGGACTTTGAGACATGAACATACCTGCACCTTTTTCACAAAACCAGATGCGTTTCTTCTGGAACTGCTTCGACCACTGGTTCAATGTGGCTGAGGGCGGCAAACGTGGCGGCAAGAACGTGCTTATTACGATGGCGTATTGCACCATTCTGGAAAAGCATCCCAGCAGAATACACCTCATTGCGGGTGTGTCTACTGCGACCGCCCGGCTGAACATTCTGGACTGTGACGGCTTTGGCCTGAAAAATTACTTTGAGGGCCGCTGCCGTGAGGGCACCTACCAGAACCGCGACTGTCTGTACATCCAGACTGCCACCGGCGAAAAGGTGGTGCTGGTGTCTGGTGGCGGCAAAGCCGGTGACGAAAAGCTCATCAAGGGCAACACCTACGGCACCGCCTACATCACCGAGGCCAACGAGTGCAGCGAGACCTTCATCAAGGAAGTATTCGACCGTACCCTGTCCAGCCCGGACAGAAAGGTATTTCACGACCTGAATCCCAAGGCAGAGGGTCACTGGTACTATGAAAATATCCTGAATCTGCACGAAAAGAAGCAGAGTGAGAACCCGAAATACGGATTCAACTACGGGCACTTCACGATTGCCGATAATATGAGCATCTCGGACGAGCAGCTCCGGGCCGTGCTTGCAACCTACGACCGCAGCACGGTCTGGTATGCCCGTGACATCCTTGGAAAAAGGAAAGCTGCCGAGGGCCTTGTATACCCTTTCTTCTCCGCCGGGCAGGACACCTACCTTTTTCACGGTGATGCTTCCCACATCGACGGGCAGTTTTACGTGTCCATCGACTACGGCACGCACAACCCCTGCAGCATGGGCCTGTGGGTCATTCATGATGGCAAGGCCCTGCGAATCAAGGAAAGCTATTTTGACAGCCGTGCAGAGCGTGTGCAGCGCACGGACGAAGAGCACTATGCCGAGCTTGAACGCCTGACCAAGGGCTATTACATTCAGGCGGTGGTGGTTGACCCGTCCGCTGCTTCCTTCATCGAGACCATCCGGCGGCACGGCAAGTATCTTGTGATCCCCGCTGATAACGACGTGCTGAACGGCATCCGCTGCGTGGCATCCCTGATGCAGGCCGGGCTTGTGACCATTCACGAGAGCTGCGCGGCATCCCGCCGGGAGTTCGGCCTGTACTCGTGGGACGACAAAGCCAAAGAGGACCGCGTCGTGAAGGAGAACGACCACGCCATGGACGACATCCGCTATTTCTGCTATACGATACTGGCCCCGCTGATCCGCTGGGCAGACTGGAGACGAAAATAATGTTTGATAGACTGCTTTTCTGGCTGCGGGAGAAAGCGCGGCTGCTGTTCGGTGAAAATACCACCGTCAGCGCCAGCGTGTCCTACAGCATGGAGAATGCGATCATCCTGTGGGCGCAGATGTACGATACCGGCGGGCCGTGGTGCCACGGCGGCAAGAACGCCCTGCACAGCCTGAAGCTGGCCCAGAGTGTTGCATCGGAGCTGGCCCGTCTGACCACGCTGGAAATGGAATGCCTTGTTTCCGGCAGCGCCCGCGCCGACAGCATCAACACCATGCTGCAGCCTTTCATTGCAGATCTGCGCACCCCGGTGGAATACGGCTGTGCGCTGGGCGGCATCCTGTTCCGGCCTTTCCTCGATGCAGAGGGACGCATCCAGATCGATGCTGTGCAGGGTGACTGCTTCTGCCCTACCCGCTTTGATAGCTCTGGCCGCATGACCGGGGCTATTTTTTATGACCATCTGGTGCGCGGCAACCGCATTTATACCCGTCTGGAAGATCACGAGTTTTCCGGCAGCACGCACAGCATCACGGTCAAGGCATTCCGCTCCATGACCAGTACAGATCTCGGCATCGAGGTCCCGTTGACCGATGTGCCGGAGTGGGCCGCGATTTCCCCACACACTGAGTTTTCCGGTGTAGACCGCCCGCTCTGGGGCTATTTCAGAGTGTCCAGCGGCAATTCCACTGATCGGCACTCCCCGCTGGGCGTAAGTGTCTATGCCGCTGCTGTTGACACCATCCATGATGCCGATGAACAGTATGGGCGGCTGCTGTGGGAGTATGACGGCGGGCAGCTGGCCCTTGACGTTGACCAGACCGCCCTGCGGCCCGACATCAACGGCGAGAGCGTTATGCCGCAGCGTGAGCAGCGCCTTTACCGCAACTGGTTGAACGGCAGTTCCGGGGCCAATAGCCGGAACCTTTACGAGGTGTTTGCCCCTGCCCTGCGCGATGAAAGTTATCGTCGGGGGATGGATACCATGCTCAAGCGGGTGGAGTTCCAGTGCGGCCTTGCCTACGGCACCCTGTCCGACCCGCAGAACGTGGACAAGACCGCCGAGGAGATCAGGAGCAGCAAGCAGCGTAGCTACACTACCGTCAAGGATCTGCAGCGGGCGCTGGGCAATGCGCTGACTGATCTGGTATACTCCATCAGCAAGCTGCTGGATGCCCAGTGGAACAGCGGCGCAGCCGTTTCCCCGCCGGGCGACTGCAACGTGACCTTTGACTTTGACGACAGTATCATCTCCGACCCCAAGGAGCGCAAGCAGATGTATTGGGGCTACGTTACCGCAGGCAAGTTCCCGTTCTGGCGGTATCTGGTGGAGTTTGAGGGCTACAGCGAGGACGATGCCAAGGCCATTGCCGCCGAAGCGGATGCCGAGAACCGCAGCCCTGAAGCCCTCACCTTCGGGGGTGCCTGATGCTGCCGCCGTCTTATCTCGACCAGATGCCGGATGCCTTTGTGCAGCTCTGGCAGCAGGTCGAAGAGCAGATCCTGCAGGACGTCGCCAGGCGCATTGGCAAGATGGACGCCGTGACCCCCACCGCAAACTGGCAGCTGTGGCGCTACCAGCAGACCGAGGCGCTGCGCAACGACGTGGTGAAGCTGCTGGCCAAGTACACCGGCAAGAGCGAAACGGCTATCCGCAAGCTGCTTTTGCAGGCTGCGACCGAAGCCATGGAGCGGGAAGATGCGATCTACTACCACTACGATATGGAGCCGACCCCCTTTGAAGAGAGCGCCGCCCTGAACAATTTGCTGGATGCCGGTGCGCGGCAGACCTGCGGCACATGGCAGAATCTGACCGCCACCACGGCAAACACCGTCACAGGGGCCTTTGAGCGCACGCTGGACGCTGCATGGCTCAAGGTGAGCACCGGTGCCTTCGACTACAAAACCGCCGTCAAACAGGCCGTGGACAGCCTTGCAGACGACATGCCCATGGTCACCTATCCCAGCGGCCACACCGACAGCATCGAGGTGGCCGCACGGCGTGCCATCCTGACCGGTGTCAACCAGACAGCTGGCAAGCTGCAGGTGGCCCGCGCCGACGAGATGGGCGTGGAGTTCTTCGAGACCACCGCCCACGGCGGGGCACGACCTTCCCACGCTGAGTGGCAGGGCAGGCAGTTCCACCGGGGCGGCGCGGTCGATTACAAGGGCAAGCACTACCCGGACTTTGAAGCCGCCACCGGCTACGGCACGGGAGCAGGGCTTTGCGGCTGGAACTGCCGACACCAGTTCTTTGCCTGCTTCCCGGAGCTGGGCGACCCGCCCGCGTGGACGCGTGAGCAGCTGGAAGCCCTGAACGCCCGGAACATCGAGTGGAACGGCAAAAAGTACACCGCTTACGAGATATCCCAGATGCAGCGTGCCCGGGAGCGGAACGTCCGCCGCTGGAAAAAGCGGTATCTGGCCGAGGATGCCGCCGGGCTGGATACCACCGATGCCGCTGTGCGCCTGAAAGCGGCCCGCCAGAGCCTTGCAGAGTTTGCACAGGCCACCGGCGGCCGTGTGGACAGCGCCCGCACCAGCGTGCCCAAGTTCGGCAGGAGCGAAGCCAGCAGAGCAAGCGCACAGGTGCGGAAGGCATCCTCTACATACAGCAGCTTGAACACAAAGGCGAAACCTGTTACAATGCAGTCAATCGCAAATGTTAAGGCGTTCAGCTGTGACACACTGGATGCCGCCGGGCAGCAACAGCTGAAAAACGCCCACAAGCGCCTTCTCATGGTCGCTTCAAAGCAGCCGGAAAATGTTGAAGTGGGCAGGGTGTTCGACATCAAGATGAAGCCGCTGACGAAAGATATCATCGGCTTGCCGGATGGTCATTCTGTTCAGCTACCAAACCCGGATGTACCCTATATTGCGATTCATACCCATCCTGCATGCGGTAGCTTTTCAAATGGTGATCTGCGGCAATTTACGCGAAACGCAAATTTGAAGTTGCTTACTGCTCTTGGGCATGATGGGCATATTTACGCAATCGAAAAGACTTCTACTTTTCAAGAAAGCTCCGCGAAACAGGCCATTCGGAAAATGGATTGCGCAATTGATGAATTGCTCAAGTCCACGCTGACGGATGAACAGGTTCTTGAAAAGGCAGAAGGGGTTATTTCGGACTGCATAAAGGAGTTGCAGAAAAATGGTGCCAAATTCTACGAATAAACCTTCTTACACAGAACAGGAAGTCAGGGAAATGCAGCAGGTTCTTCTGGAAACTCCTGTAGACCCGGCATATGACGATATTTGCAACTCATTTTACGATGGGTGGGACAGAACTGTACACCGTCAGATGTATGCTCGTGACTGCTACAGTATTTTGAAAGAACTTGGAAAGCTCCCGCCCGGCATCGAATAACCTTAACCACCATCCACCCGGACGGTGGTTTTCTTTTGCCCATTTTTACAGAAAGGAACGAACCATGAAAAAGATTCTTCTCGCCCTTGCGCTGGCCGCATCCATTCTGCTGTGTGGCTGTTCCAGCGAAGCCGAAAAGGCCAACTACAACATCTCCAAGCAGGCAGATTACTTCGAGAGTGAGCGCAAGATCACCGTCTACAACGCCCGCACCGACAAGGTGATCATGGAAGCCGAGGGCTACATGTCCATCTCCAACAACTCAAACAATGAGCTTGTCTGCACGGTGAAGGTCGGCCCGGATTCCTACCGCAAGAACTACATCTATCTGAACGACTACACCATGTATGTGGTGGAGGACATCACCGGCACCCATACCGACCCCTACCACTACAAGCTCTATTTCCACACGGACGTACTGCCGAGCGTAGAGGTCAAGCCGTAAAAGTCATTCACGGAAATTCCCCATTTTAACCACTATGTGCCCCGAAAAAAGGCTTCATAGTGGTTTTTTCATGCCGTTTTAGCTCATGTTGGCAGAGCACCGGACTTTTAATCCGGGGGTGGCGGGTTCAACTCCCGCAAGCGGCACCACAGCGGAAGGCGGCGCGTACCCCGTCTTGTCCCGTGCGGAATGAGAACCGCGATACAAAACAGCAGGGACTTATCCACCCAACAGACAAAAGAAAGGAGCACATCGCAAGTGAAACGCGAAGATGTGAGCAAGATCATTCCGGGTATCACCTCGGACCAGCTGGACAGCATCATGAACCTGCACGGCGCGGATATCACGGCCAAGGTGAACGAGATCACCACCCTCAAGGCCGAGAAAACCACCCTGACCGAACAGCTGTCCACTGCAAACAGCAAACTGGAAGGCTACGACCCGGAGTGGAAGGCCAAGGCTGAGCAGGCCAAGACCGATGCTGCCGCGCAGGTGGCTGCCCTTGAGAAGGGCTATGCGCTGGAACGCAAGGCTTCCGGCCTGAAATTTTCCAGCGAGAGCGCCCGCAAGGCGTTCCTTGCCGAGGCAAAGGCCCAGAATTTTGCCATGAAGGACGGCGAGATCATGGGCTTTGATGATTATGTCAAGGCTTTCAAAGAGAGTGATCCCAGTGCTATCCTGCCGGACGGCGGCATGGCACGTTTTTCCGCATCGGCGACCGGCGCACCCGGCCAGCCTGCAAACGAACATGAGGCCGCAAACGCTGCATTCCGCGCAGCATTCGGCCAGAAAGGTTGATGATCTATGGCTATCGATTCTATTTCCCGCAGCAATGCGGAAGCCCTTATCCGCGAACAGCTGGTGAACACCATTCAGCAGGATGTTCCCAAAAGCTCCATCGTCATGCAGCTGGGCACCCGTCTGGCAAACATGACCTCTAACCAGACCAAGATCCCCGTGCTGTCCATGCTGCCGCTGGCCTACTGGGTCAACGGCGATACTGGCATGAAGCAGACCAGCAAGCAGCAGTGGGATAACGTGTACATGACCGCTGCTGAGCTGGCCGTCATTGTGCCTGTGCCTGAAGCCGTGCTGGCAGATTCCAGCTTCGACATCATGGGCGAGGTGCAGCCCCGCGTTCGTGAAGCCATGGGCGCAAAGATCGACAACGCCATCCTGTTCGGCGGCGAGCGCCCCACCGAGTGGACGACCGACATTCTGACCCTTGCGGCCAAGAACAAGGTGACCGGCCCCATTGACTACGCAAAGCTGCTGGGCAAAGACGGTCTGTTCTCCAAGGTGGAAGCTGGCGGCTTTGGTGTGGATGCCGTGGTCGGCGATCTGACCGCAAAGGCAGAACTGCGCGGCCTTGTGGATACCACGGGCCGTCCTCTGTTCCGCTCCGACATGCAGGGCGCAACCAATTATGCTCTGGATGGTGCACCGATGTACTTCCCGGAGAACGGCGGCTTTGATGCTTCTAAGGCCCAGCTGATCGCTGGCAACTTCAAGAAGCTGGTGTACTCCATCCGTCAGGATGTGACCGTCAAGCTGCTGGATCAGGGCGTGATTCAGGACCCCACCACCAAGGAGATCGTCTACAATCTCGCCCAGCAGGATATGGTGGCCCTGCGTGTGGTCATGCGCATGGGCTGGGCACTGCCGAACCCTGCCACCCGCATGAACGCCGACCGCTCCAAAGCCCCGTTCGCATTCCTTACCGCTGCAGCTGTCGCAGCGTAAGGAGCCGCCATGCTGTACTGTACCTACGACGAATACCTCACGGCGGGCGGCACGGTGCCGGAAGCGGCCTTCGGGGTGCTGTGCAGCCGGGCTTCCCGCATGATCGATGCCGCCACCTTTGGCCGGGCGGAGAGCCATGCTGCCGGGTGTGAGGCCTGCCGGGAAGCATTGGCGGATGCCTGCGGGCAGATTATCGGACTGTTGGCCGCTGCGTCTGCGGCGGGCGCTGTGCCGGGTGCTGCAAGCGTCTCCAACGACGGCTACAGCGTCACCTTTGGCAGCAATGCCAGCGTGACCGCCGCCACCCGGCAGGAAGCCTATGAGATCATCCGCACCGCGCTGGGCAGTGACCCGCACGATTTGCTGTACAGGGGGATTTTGTGATGCAGACAGCCATTACTGTGGTGAACCTCATCCACGATGTGACCACCGAGACTGACAGGCCGGTGTGCTGGGTGTTCCCCGGGTGCAGCTGGCGGGAATGCCGCTCCACCTCCGGCTCCGGCACCGCCAAGGACCCGGAGCGCACCACCCACATCCGCATCCCGGCCAGCGTGTGCACGGCGGGCTATCTGCCCTATGCCCAGTGGGCGGCGCTGTCTGCGGCGGAAAAGGCCAAGCACTGGACCCTGAAACGCGGCTGGAAGCTGGTGCAGGGTGCAGTGCCTGCCTTGACCGAAGCCGAGTACGCCAAACTCGAAAAAACGCACCTGTGCTGCACAGCGGCGGCTGTCTCGGACGACCGGGAACCGCTGCTGCCCCACTGGCACGTGGAAGGGAGCTGAGAATGTGAGTGAAATCATCCCCTTTGGCCCCGCTGCCCCGTCGGCGAAACCGAAGTTCGACCCGCCTGACGGTTTCCGATATAAGACGGACGGCATCCAGATGCAGATGTCGTGGCGGCCGGACTTCGGCGCGGAGAAAACCGCCGCTCTGCAGAAGGCGCAGTATGTCCTCGCGCAGGAAGCGGCCAAGCGGATCGACAGCTATGTGCCGTTCGATACCGGCACCCTGAAGAACAGCGTCAATCTTGCCAGCAAGTACGACGAGGGCTTGCTGGTCTACAACACGCCCTATGCCCGCAGGCAGTATTACCTGCACGAACAGGGCACTTGCCTGCATAGCGAGACCGGGCTGCGCGGCTCCTACTGGGGTCAGCGTGCACTGGCAGATATCGGTGAGCATCTTGCTCTCTACGGCGCAAGGGCCGTCACCACATTCTGGGGAGGTTGACCATGTCCGAAGTAAAGCCCACCATTGCCGCCCTGCGGGCATGGCTCAAGACCTGCCCGCTGATCGCCGACGAGCAGGAAGCCACCGGCGCGGCCTTCCGCATTGCCGGACTGGACGAAGAGGCCACCGCCTTTTCCATCGAGGACAGCCCCGGCGACCCGGTGCTCACCAAGTATCTCTCCGGGCGGGACATGGCAAAGAATTACCTGTTCCTCTCCCGGCGGGAGTACGGCGAGGCGGACGTTCTGGCCATCCAGAACAGCGGCTTTTTTGAGCAGCTGACCGACTGGGTGCTGGCGCAGAATGACTGCGGCCATCTGCCCGATCTCTCGGAATGCGGCAGGGACAAACAATCCCTCAGCGTGTCCGTCACCTCCACCGGCTACATCGTCACCAGCAGCGCGGGCAGCTGCCGGATGCAGATGCAGCTGCGCCTGACCTACTACATGCCCAAATGAAAGGAGTTTTGATATGACTGTTTCTGAAACTCTGGCTAAGCTCAAGACCGATAAGGGTATCGAGCCGAAAGCCGACTACACCGGCGTAGAGCGCGCCGATGACTTTATTTTTGCCATTCAGACCAGCGCCGAGCAGAACAAGGTCGGTGACTGGATCGTATGTGCAGAGCGAGTCAAGGAGCACTCCGGTGCTCTGAACGCCACCACCGAGGACAACTCGTATATCCGCGCCGGCACTGTGACCGAGAAGGGCGAGGTTCAGCGCACCTTTGCCCTGAACGGCAACCGTTGCGTGGGTGACGCTGCGCAGGATTTCCTGCTGAGCCACAAGGTCAAGTTCGGCTCCGGCCAGAGCGTGATCTTCCCCTACGTCTACTTCAGTGTCAAGACCGGCAAGGGCGAAAAGGGCCAGGCAGCATTCATCGTCACCAGCGATACCAGCGGCGCTGCTGGTGCTGCCGCCGGCTTTGCCTGCGACGTCAAGGGTATCGGAACCCCGTCGGAGTACGATTACCTGACCGACCCCGACATGCAGACGCAGGCAGCGCCCGGCAAGGCTGTCAAGGCCTGATATCCGCTTTCCCGTTCCGCCCCGGAACGGGATTTTTCATGCCGTGAAACAGGTTTCTCCGTGGCAGTACCGGGGCACGGCGCAACGAAAGGAGCCAGAAAATGGTTATTTGTGGACAGGAATTTGAGTTTTCCATTCTGAACGCCAACGATATGGACCGCTTTGAAGATGCCAACGAGCAGATGCAGCAGGCCGGCAGGGCCGAAACTGAGCGCTTCAACCACGGCGGTGTGCGTCTGGGTGATTATATGCGTGCACAGGCAAGGATCGTCATGCACTGCATCGACGAGATCCTCGGTGCAGGCGCATCCGACTGCCTGGGTCTGGACGAGAACAACGCAGCGCCTATCTACGATGTGCTGGATGCCATCAACGAGGCCTGCAAGGCTGAAAAACAGCACTACGCCGACCGTATCCCGAAGCCGCAGCCCATGAACCGCGCCCAGCGCCGGGCCGAGAAGAAAGCACGGCAGCGCACCCAGACGGCAGGCCACATCGTCAGTCAGCAGCCTGTGAGCTTCCCCGCACAGCCGCCTGCCGCTCAGATGGTGGAGCGTGTGGACAAAGCTGCCCGCCGCAAGGCTCTGTTGGCCGAACTGGCTGCTCTGGAAAATGACTGACCTGCTGACGGATGCCCTGCCTACCATGTGGGAAGGCAGACGCATCGACCCGGATTTCCGGCATATGGTCTGGCTGCTGAATACCTACCGCCGGGCAGAAACTGACGAAGAAAAGGTCCAGTTGATGCACGACGCAGCGGAACGTTTTTTTGCAGATTCAATTCCAGACCCACAGTTGCCGGATGCTTTTGCGTCCCTGATGCGCTTTTTCCGCGGTTGTGCGGACGACGCTCCCGGTGGAGAGCCGCCGGAGGCCGATGCCGGTACCGGTGAGATCACGCTGGACTACCACTGCGATGCAGCCTATGTTCTTGGCGCATTCCAGCAGGCCTACGGCATCGATCTGACCACTGACAAGGTGCACTGGTGGCGTTTTATGGCGCTGATGCAGGCACTGCCTCAGGAGACCGCGCTGTCGCAGATCCTGCAGATCCGCACCACGGATACCAGCGAGATGGACCCAGCCACCCGACAGCGATACGAAGCGGCAAAGGAGCGGTACGCCCTGCCGCCGGAGCTGAAAGGAGGTGCGCGCGATGTTACCCCGCAGCAGCATGATGCCGCATTCCTCGCGCGATTCCGCTGAGGACAGTACCCGCGTGCCGGTGCGCTGCCCGTATTGCAGCAAGCCGCTGCCTGCCTGGGCAGAAGCTTCCGCCAGCGCTCACGGTGTGTGGGTCAAATGCAAGAACCCGGCCTGCCGCCGGGAAGTAGAGATCAAGTTATAACAGCCTGTGCCCTTGTGCCCGCGCTCTGAATGAGAGGTGGACACATGGCAGATTTCAGCATCACCGGCGAAGTAAGGCTCAACAGTGACCCGGCGGAAAAGAGCACCAGCAAATGGACCGTTGCCGCCGGAAACATGATTGCTGACTTTGCGAAGAAAGCTTCGGCGGAACTGGGCAAAGTGGTCAAAAGCGGCATTGACTACAATGCCAGCATGGAAAGCCACCTGACCAATTTCAAGGTCATGCTGGGCAACGAAGAGCTTGCGGCCGAAAAGTTTTCCGAGCTGCGTAAGATGGCAGCGTCCACGCCCTTTGCTCTGTCCGACCTGACCGAGGGCACACAGACCCTGCTACAGTTCGGCATTGCCGCAGACGACACCACCGGCGTGCTGAAACAGCTTGGCGACATCTCCCTCGGCAACGCGGACAAACTGCAGACGCTGGTACGCGCCTACGGCAAGATGTCCAGCGCAAAGAAGGTCACGCTGGAAAACGTCAACATGATGATCGATGCGGGCTTCAACCCGCTGAACCAGATCTGCGACGCCACCGGCGAGAGCATGTCCGACCTGTACAAGCGCATTTCGGACGGAAAGGTCAGCTTCAGCGAGCTGCAGGCCGCCGTTTCTGCCGCCACCAGCGAGGGCGGGCAGTTCTACAACGGCATGTTGGAAGCAAGCCAGACCTTCAGCGGGCGCATGTCCACCCTGAAGGATAATGTCAGCGCCCTGACCGGTGAGCTGACCAGCGGCCTGTTTGCGGCTCTGGGAGAGCTGGTGGTCAAGCTCAACGAGGTGGTGACATCCTTCCTTGACAGCGACGAGAAAATGGCGCAGCTCAAGGACACCATCGGCATTGCCGCGTCGGTGGTCGCCGCTGCGGGCGCGGCATTCCTCACGTATAAGGGCTACGTGGCTCTTGCCACCGCCGCCGAGATCGCACACACCGCCTACACCACGGCCATGACCGCCGCCCATGCAGCCGCAGAAGCCGGGACCACCGGTCTGGCACTGGCGCAGGCGGCTTTGAATGCGGTGATCTCCGCAAACCCGGTCGGGCTGTTTGTTGCTGCACTGGCTGCTCTGGCAACGGGCCTTGTGACGGCCTATCAGACCAGCGAGACCTTCCGCAATGCGGTCAACTCTGCATTTACGGCTGTCGAAAAGATAGCACAGAATGCCATCGGTACGGTGGTGGACTGGCTCAATGAGCTGGTCGCCAAAATCAGAGGCGCGGCTGCGGCACTGGCGAACCTGAAAAACGGTGTCGGTGCGGCACAGGAAGCCTATGATGCAGCCTACAACGGCTATATGGACGACTATAACCAGTCCAAGCGCGATAAAGCTGCTGCTAAGCGCAAGGCCCTCCACGATGAACGTGTGAAGCAGGCGCAGGAGGAAAAGGCCGCGGCCGAAGCTGCTGCAGCCGCATCCACGAACGCAACCGGCATCATCACAAACAATGCGGGTAAGGCCGCAAAGGCCACCAAGCAGGCCACTGCCACTGTAGTCAAATCCATCTCGGACACCACGACCACCGTAAAGGACGGCGTGACCCGGACGGTGGAAACGGTCAATGAGACCTTGTCCAACGGCAAAAAGCAGCAGAAACAGACCATCACCGAGACTTCCCGGCAGATGGTGGATGGTGTGCTGAAGGATGTCAAGACCATCACAGAGGTTGCTGCGGACGGCACCAAGACTGTCAAGCAGACCATGGAGGATGTCAAGGCGTCCGTACAGACCACGGTCAAGGACACCCAAACCAGCATCGTGGGCGGTGCGCAGGTCACGGTGGAAAAGACCACCGAGACCCTGACTGATGGCAGCGAGCGGGTGTCCACCGTGACTACCCGCACCGGCACCGAGGTCATCGAGGGAGTAGAGCGCACCGTCAAGACCGTGACCACCAAGACCGCCGACGGTGTGGAGACCACGGTCAAGACCATTGAGGATGCCGGTCCGCAGTATGCCAGTGCCGGAGAGCTGTTGACCACTCAGCTGCGCACCAAGCTGGAAGATGGCTGGAAGAGCATCAAGAAGGACATCCAGACCGACGCGGTCGGTGCCATCAAGACCCTTGCCAACGCGCTGAAAAACGGCGATCTGGAACAGCTGGGCTTCTGGGCAGCTTCCTACTTCTGGCAGGCGTGCACGGATAAACAGAGGGAGCAGATCACGGCCATTGCGCAAGGTGCGCTGGACCAGCTCGGCAATGCGCTGTCCGGTGTTGGCAACAAGCTGGCAGCTCTTGCATCCAGTCTGGTTGCAAAGTTCGTGCCCGCTGCAACGACGGCCACCGGTGCGCAGGAGGGGCTTAACGTTGCCATGGATGCCAACCCCATCCTGCTGGTGATTTCTCTGATCGGCATGTTGGTGGGCGCACTGCTCAACTTTGCCAGCACAAACAAAAACGTCGCAAACGGCATGAACGATGTATGGTCGGGCGTGGCCGATTTCATGTCTTACATTTTTGAGGGCCTGATGTACGTCCTTGGCTTGTTTGTGGAGCAGTTTGTCATCGAGATCAATGCGCTGATCGGTGCCTACAATCTCGTCGCACAGCTTTGGGGCGGCCACATCGACTATGTGTCCAACCCCGCATGGGACTATGCCAAGAAGATCCAGAAGGAGCGTGAGAACCGCAAGAACGCCCGCCTCGCCAAGCAGGAGCAGGCCGAGCTGGATGCGGAGTATGCCCGTCAGTCCGGCGATGCCGAGAAAAAGCAGCTGGATGCCGAGTACGCTAAAAAGGCTGCCGAACTTGCCCGGGCGAAGCTTACCGAGGATGACCCCGGTATGCTGGATGCCGAAAAGGCCGTGGCTGCTGCGGACTATAAAAAATCCGTTGCCGACCTCGAAAAGAAACTGCTGGATGCCGAGTACAAGAAGCAGTCGGCGCAGATCGGCAAAAAGACTGCTGCCGATGCAACCGCGCTGGCGGATCTGGAAAAGCAGCTTGTCGAGGCCGAGAACACCCTGCGGATGGGCGACCTTGAGCGGGAACTGCTGCAGCTGGACTACGAAAAGACCCTCCGAGACCTGGAAGAAAAATACAAGCCCGGCCCCCCCGCCGAGCCGGAGAAGCCTGATGCCTCGACGGACCCCGGCACCCCCGGGACTACGCCGGATAAGGATAATACCGATGCCATCCGGGACAACACCGAGGCCCTGCTGGCCGCAAACAGCAAGCTGGCCGAGATGGTGCGGCAGGCAGACAGTCTGGTGCTGTCGGACAACATGGCCATCTCTCGCAGTGTGGCCGTTTCCGGCACGGCAAAGGTGGCCGCAGCCGCCAACCAGTACCACCGGGAGGGCGACACCAACATCACCCAGAACATTTACAGCAAGGCCCAGACGGCGGCAGACCTCCAGCGGGAAGCACGCTGGGAAGCCGACCGGGCCAAGGCCCAGAAACGATGAAAGGAGGGCTCTGAATGCCATTTCGCAAAGACCATTTGCGGCTCGTGACGGATGCCGGGGCCGCTCTCGACATCGGGTGGGACTACGGCACGCCCTACTCCCTCGATCCCATCAATGGTGTGAACGTAGATCTGCAGACCGCACAGGGCGTGAACCAGATCGGCAACACGGTGGAGAAACAGAGCGTGGCCGGGGTGAGCCGTGAACTCATCATCCACTGCCACAGCCCCCACGGCGATGCGGATGCCGCCCTGCTGCTGGAAAAACTCCCCTACTTCACCAGCGGCACCATGTACTTTGAGGACAAGTATTTCTGCCGCTTTGTGCTTTCCAAGACCCCCTACACAAAGAGCATCCACCCATACCCGGTCCTTGACATGATGTTCTTCTGCCCGAAGCCCTTCTGGTACGATCTGACCGCTCAGAGCTTCTGCATCAACGGCTTTGTGCCCAGCTTCAGGCTGCCGGTCAACTACTCCAAGCCCCACCGGTTCGGCGTGCGCACCTCGTTTGGCTGGCAGAACGCGGTCAACCCCGGGGCGCTGGCTGTACCCTTCACGGCCACCCTCAAAAGTGACGGTGCGGTGGTCAACCCCTGCGTGCTGAACATCATCACGGGCCAGAGCATCCGCATCCTGACCACCCTGACCCCGGGGCAGGTCATCGAGATCTACCGCACCACCACCGACAAGCTGGCCGTCAAGCGGACAGAGGACGGCACGGAGGAGAACATCTTCTCCCTGCTGGACGAGGACAGCGACCTGCTGGAGCTGGCTCCCGGAGACAACCTGCTCAAGGCCACCGCCGACAGCGGCGAGACCCTCCTGCAGGTCACGGTGCAATTTTATCCCATGGTTTCAGGCATTCTGCCGGAGGTGATTGCATGACGCTGGATGTTTTGGATGAGACGACCCTTGCCCGGCTGGGCCGGGTGGAGGTCTGGGTGAGCCTTTACTGGGACGAGCCCTACAACACCGAGGGTGAGTTCACCCTCGAAGTCAGACCCACCGAAGAGAACCTGTCCCTGCTGCGGGAGGGCCGCTGGCTGCGCCGCAGTGACAGCGACGTGCCCATGCGCATCTGCCACCGGAGCAACGAGAACACCGACAGCAATCTAGTGGTCACCGGCTTCCCGGGAACGTGGATCTTCACCAAGCGGGCCTGCACCGTCATCGTGAAGAGCGAGAACGCGGAGCAGGCCATGCGCAGGCTGGTCAATTCCATGGAGCCGTGGCCCAAGCTGGAGCTTGGAGAGCTGGTGGGCTTTGACACCACCTACACCGCACAGACCTCCGGCGGCAGCATCATGGACTACCTGATGACCATCGGCGCGGCCTGCGACCTAGGCTTCCGGGTACGGCTGGCAGGCAAGAACGCAGATAAGAAGCTGCTGTTCGAGGTCTACCGGCCCACCGCCGACCCCAACAACAGGTTCAGTACCAAGTGGGGCAACCTGACCGGGGCCAGTTGGGCCTTTGGGGACAGCGACTATGCCAACGTTGCCGTTGTTCAGGGGGCCGGTGAGGGCGATGCCCGGGCCACCGTGACCGTGGGCCTGACGGATGCCACCGGAGCCGACCGGCGGGAGCTCTATGTGGATGCCCGGGACGTGCAGCCGGACGAGGAAAAGGGCGAGAGCAACAAGAGCGAAGCCTACCTCGAGCGGCTCATGGCCCGGGGCACCAACAAGCTGCTGGAACAGCTGCGCACCGGCTCCATTGAGCTGACCATCGATGCCGAGGGGCTTTCCCCCGGCGACGTGGCCTTCTGCACCATCCCGGAGCTGGGCTACAAGGCCACCGTCCGGGTGGCCGATGTCATCACCCAAAGCCAGAGCGACAGCACCACCCGCACCGCGCGGCTGGGCACACCGGTCTGGCGCAAGCTGTAAGGAGATGATCTTTTGAGCAAAATCGTTTTATACCCCGCCGACGGCTACGACTTCGATGCCGCAGACGTGGCGGCCTACCTTGCGGGCCTCACCAGCGGTGTGTTCAGCTCCGCTGAGGACTTCCCGGTGACAGCCGCAGACGGGCTGAAGGTCACCGTGGGCGCGGGCCGTGGCTGGGTGCACCCCAGCCGTTTCACCGGCTACTCCATCACAAAGCGGGAGGCCGACACCCTGACCCTGCCGCTGGCCGACCCGTCTCTCCCCCGCATCGACCGCATCGTCATGCGCTATGATGCCGGTGCCAGAGCCGCCAGCCTGCAGGTGCTGCAGGGCACGGCATCCAGCACACCCACGGCCCCGGCCATCTCCCGCACTGAGCTGATCTACGACCTCTGCCTTGCCGAGATTACCCGCCCGGCAGGCTCCACCGCCGTCACCACCGGCCAAATCACCGACACACGGCTGGACGAGAAGCTCTGCGGCATCGTGCGGGACGGCGTGACCCACATCCCGACGGCGGAACTTCTGGCCACAGCAAAGGCGCGGATCGCGGAACTGGAAGAGACTGCATCGGACAGCAGCCGCAAGGCCGCTGCCTGTATGGAGGAGGCTGCTGCATCTGCCAAAGCCGCTGCCGACGATCGAGCCGCCGCCGGGACCCATGCCGCCAATGCCAAGCAGGCTCTGCGTGACACCACACAGGCCCGCGATGACGCGCTGCAGGACATCAACGCTGCCTGCACGGAGGCTCTGGACAGCGTCAGCAAGGCAACCTTGCCCGCACAAGAGGCCGCTGCCAAGGCCGGCAGGAAAGCGACGGAGGCCACAGACGCTGCAGCAGCGACTGCGAAAGACAAGACAGCGGCAGGCACAAGCGCCGAAGAGGCTGCTCGAAGCCAGAGCGCAGCAGCTAAAAGCGCCGAGGAGGCCAAAAAAGCTGCTGGTGAGGCGAAATCCTACGTCTCCACTGATCCTACCCTGTCCACCGAGGGTGCGCCTGCCGATGCAAAGGCCACCGGTGACGCGCTGGAGAAAAAGGCCGTTAAGACACACACCCACGATCTGAGCGCGCTTATCAACGCGCTGAGCGCGGGTACCAGCACCCCGCAGGATGCAGATTACTATGTATCCCAGTATGCCGGCGGCGGAAGCACAACGACCACCTACCACCGCAGGCCCATGAGTACGCTGTGGGCGTACATCAAGAGCAAGGCGGAAAGCGTATTTGCGGCCAAGAGCCATACCCACAACTATGCCGGTTCCGGTTCTGCGGGCGGCTCGGCCAACAGTGCCGTCAAACTCGATACCGCAACCGCGGGCAGTGCGACGAAACCGGTATATATCAGCGGCGGCAAGCCGGTGGCCTGCACTCACTCGCTGGGCAAGGATGTACCGGCTAACGCCGTTTTTACTGACCACACTTACTCCAAGATGACCGCCGCCACTGCCAGCGCGGCTGGCAAAGAGGGCCTTGTGCCTGCACCCGCAGCCGGTGCACAGGGTAAATTTTTGCGCGGGGATGGGACGTGGCAGGCCATTGCGGCCAGCGGCCTGTCTGCATACCCTGTCGGCAGCATCTACCAGAGCACCGACCCCACCAGCCCTGCCGCCCTGTTTGGCGGCACATGGGAGCAGATCGCATCGGAGCGCGTGCTGATGGGTGCCAGCAGCAGCCACAAAGCGGGCACCACCGTGAAGGCCGGACTGCCGAACATCACGGGTACAGCCAATGGCGGCGTGTTGTCCATGGTCAATCCAAGTAGTGATGGGGCTTTTGGGGGTAAATACTATGACACTAGTTCCAGGCACGGCGGTGGAGACAGGGGTGATTGGTTTAGCACTTATAACCGCACTTTTGACGCTTCCAAATCGAACCCGATCTACGGTGCAAGCAATACCGTGCAACCCGCCGCCTACTATGTTTACATCTGGCACCGCGTGTCATGAGAAAGGAGGTTTTGAGCGATGATCCCTGTGACATTTGACACTGTGGCAACATTGCAGTTTGGCAGTGAGGGTCACCCGACCAGTCTGCACTTCGCCATCCCGGAAGAGTGGAAAACCTGCAAAATCAGACTCCACCTGCGGCGCAGCAACGGTAGCTTTGTGCCCCCGATGCAGCTGGACGAAAATGGGTGCGTAAAAGTAGACCGCCGTGACTCCGGAAAGACCGGCGGACAGTGGATGCTGTCGGCTGAAAGTCCTGACGGAAAAGTATCTTACTCGCGAATCGGCAAATATGTGACCCCCATGGAGGTGACACAATGAAGATCCTTGACGAGACCGGCGCGGTCGTGGAAAACCCCGACCTGACGCTGGGCTACCTGACCGACGACACCGAAGAGATCACTCACCCCGCCGTAGAGGGCGTGGAGGAGCAGTGGCACTGGGAGACCGTGACCGAGTATCCGAACGGTGGCAGGGATGTGCAGAAGATCGTTGACCGTCCCGGCATTCAGGCACAGGAGGAATGGGTGGAACAGGTGCCCATTCAGCGGTACATCCGCTATACCGCCGAAGAGCTGGCCGCGCAGGAAGAAGCGCGCAAGAAGGCCGAAGCCCGGGAGAAGCTGCCGGAAACGGTGGCGGCACTGCAGGCCGCTCTGGCCGATGCTGACGCGCTGAACCTTGACCAGGACTACCGCCTGACTCTTTTGGAGCTGGGCGTGACCGATGATGAAACAACCGCATGAACAGAAAGGAAGGACCCTTATGGCACTTTATAACACCTGCAAACGCATGATCGAGCGCGGCCAGATCGATGGTATGGCAAAGAAGCTGGATATCTTCTACGCCGCCAACAAGCTGACCGATGAACAGTACGCAGAACTGACCGAGATGCTGACCGAAAAGGCTAGCGCATAACCGGGCCAGAAAAGGACGTGATACATATGGCAATCAAACAATACAGCCTGAAAGCAGACGGTGCAAAGCAGCTCTCTCCCGCGTTCCGCGTGCGGGAGTTCCGCTGCCGTGATGGCACCGACACTATCCTCATTGACGAGGGCCTTGTGGTGGTGCTACAGTGCATCCGGGAGCACTTCGGCAAAGCCGTGACCATTACCAGCGGCTACCGCACGGTGGCACACAATGCCAAGGTGGGCGGCTCAAAATCCAGCCAGCACCTGCTGGGCCGGGCCGCGGACATTCAGGTGCAGGACACCGACCCGCTGGCCGTTGCCGCCTACGCTGAAAGCCTGATGCCCGGCTGGGGCGGCGTGGGCCGCTACCCGGTCAAGGCAGGCCGGGCCAAGGGCTGGGTGCATGTAGACACCCGCCCGAACAAAAGCCGGTGGACACTGTGAGGGGAGGGTGACGTTTTGAAAGATTATTTCTGCATGGCGGTGGGTGCGCTGGGCGCTGCGTTTGCCAGCCTGTTTGGCGGGTGGGACGCAGCGCTGCAGACGCTCATCATCTTTATGGCCATCGACTACATCACCGGGCTGATCGTGGCAGGAGTGTTCCATGCAAGCCCCAAGACCAAAAGCGGCACGCTGGAAAGCCGCGCAGGCTGGAAGGGCCTGTGCCGCAAGGGCGAAACACTGCTGATCGTGCTGGTGGCCTGCAGGCTGGATGCCGTGATGGGTTCCACCTTTGTGCGGGATGCCGTTGTGATCGGCTTTATCTGCAACGAGACCATTTCCATCATCGAAAACGCGGGCTTGATGGGACTGCCGATCCCGGCAGCGATCACCAAGGCTGTGGACATTTTAAAGCAGCGCTCGGAAACCGAGCAGAAAGGATAAGCTCTTATGAATGAATTTCTGAAAGTCGCACTCACTGCCTGCATCCCCGCAATGACCGTCATTTTTGGCTGGGGCCTGAACAAGGGTGTCAGCATTGCAAACGGCTACATCAACAACAAGTTTGCGCAGACCTGTCTCCAGAATGCCGCCAACGCGGTGTTCAACGCCGTCCAGTACGTCAACCAGACCTACGTTGATGCCCTGAAGGAACAGGACAAGTTCGACGAGGCTGCCCAGCGCATCGCCTACAGCCGCGCACTGGCTGCAGCGAAGAAAGCCCTGACGCAGGAGACCATCACGTTCATCAAGGAGACCTTTGGCGACCTCGACAGCTACCTGAAGCCGATGATCGAAGTGCAGGTGCGCAGCCAGAAGACCTCTATGTGATGTTTCTGTAGCGCCAACAAAATCATAGTATAACAGCCCCGGGGAGCCTGACAGTTCCTCGGGGCTGTTTTTGTTTGGCGTGTTTCGACGCTTTACGACGTATATCGACGCAATTAACAAATTTCAAGTGTTTTTCGGTTAGAGTTGACGCAAAGAAAGGATGTGTCAACTATGATTGTTTCCGAATTATCCACTCAAGTCAATGATCTGCTGCGCCCGATGGGCATTACACGTAACCTGAGTGCCTACAGTATCCTGTGCCAGTGTCTTGAGCTGATCTGTGAGCAGGAAGACCGTCTGCAGGCCGTGGAGAAAGAGATCTATACCCCTATCGCCGACCGCAGAGGGTGTGAGCCAAAAGCGATTCAAAGCGCTGTCCGCCGGGCAGCTAAAGGTGCATGGCTCACAAACCCGGAGTATGTGCAGCAGCTGGCAGGCTATCCGCTGACCGGTGCGCCCAGCGCGGTGCAGTTCATTGAAATGCTGTATAATGCGCTAGTGCGGGCAGCCTGAAAACTTAATAGTGTTACCAAAAGTGTTACCATGATAAGAAAAAACACGCTGGTTCTGTACGAACCAACGCGCTTTTCTTTGTATGCGGGTAGTGGGGGTCGAACCCACACGCCTTGCGGCACAGGAACCTAAATCCTGCGCGTCTGCCAATTCCACCATACCCGCGTATTCTTCTATTCTGCAGCTGCGGCCAAACCGCCTTAATATAGTATCAGTTCCGGCGGCAAAAGTCAATCACTGCATTGATATTTCCGCCCTTCACAGCGCATACTATCGCCGGACGATCGTATCATTTTCCATGGCGGAAAGGGGCTTTTGCCGATGCGCAGATCAAAACTACGCCGCGCTGGCAGCATTGCGGCAGCTTATCTTCTGGTGGCCGCGCTGGCGGTGCTGGGCTGGCTGTGGCACAGTCTGCCTGCTGAAATTTTGCTGGAACCCGGCCAGACCCTTACCCTGCCCCGTTTTGCCTATGTGCAGCCGCTGCGCACCGCTGGCTCCCGCAACGCGGCCAGCACGCAGGTTGCGGGCAGCTATCAGGCCACTTTGTCCATTGGCGGGTGGCTGCCCGTCAAGACTGTGCGCGCTCTGGTGGAAACACGTCCGGTGGTAACAGTGTGCGGTACGCCTTTCGGCGTTAAGATGTTCTCCGAGGGCGCGCTCATTGTGGGCTTTTCCGACCTGAACACCCCGGACGGCACCGCAAACCCCGCCAAGAAGGCCGGGCTGCGGCTGGGCGACCGGGTGGTGCGCATGGACGACACCCTGACCGAGACGAACGACGCCGTGCACGATGCTCTGGAAACGGCCGCAGGCGCGCCGGTGCAGGTGGTCTATATCCGCAATGGTGAGCAATTCCAGACCCGGCTGACCCCCGTGTGGGACAGCACCGCCGGGCAGTGGCGCGCCGGGATGTGGGTGCGGGATTCTTCCGCCGGGGTAGGCACCATGACCTTTGTGGACAATGCCGCCGGGGTGTTTGCCGGGCTTGGCCACCCCATCAGCGACAGCGACACCGGTGAGAGCGTGGCCCTGCGCAGCGGCGAGATCGTCCCCTGCCAGATCGTGGGGTGTACCAGCGGCACCGTGGGCAGCCCCGGTGAGCTGAAGGGCCGCTTTTTGAGCACCCATGCGCTTGGCAGCATCTGCATCAACAGCAAGACAGGGGTCTATGGCAGAACACGGGCTGCATTTTCCGGCCCGGAGCTGGAGATGGCTTTTGCGCAGGAGGTTGTGCCGGGCGATGCCGAGATCTGGACGACTGTGGACGGCGAGGTGCCCAAGGCATACCGCATCCGCATTGAAAAGGTAAACGACGCAGACCCCCACCGCAACATGATCCTGCGCGTGACCGACCGGCAGCTGCTTGCCAAAACCGGCGGCATCGTGCAGGGCATGAGCGGCAGTCCCATCCTGCAGAACGGCAGACTGGTGGGTGCAGTGACCCATGTGCTGGTAAACGACCCCACGCGGGGCTACGGCATTTTTGCTCAGACCATGCTCAAGCAGGCCCGCGCTGTTGAAAAGACAGACGATACAGCGCATACGCAGGCCCAAAACGCAAAATAATTTGCGGGTTTCGATTTTCTTTGCCAAAATTTGCCAATATAAACCGTTGAAAGTTCTGGAAAATTATGGTAAAATCCATGGTGTTAAGGGAACTGCACACATTG
>OKSD01000488.1_pt1 | contig 43086 bp, 40 predicted proteins | sample 1601221 | NCBI WGS metagenome assembly OKSD01 (sample SAMEA3541550, study PRJEB24748) | human gut metagenome | biome: human gut; feature: human-associated habitat; material: faeces | place: China | collected 2012
TCACACTATTCTTCCCTCCGAAACTTTCGGCTGGATAGGTTTTTTGACAGTCTGGCGCCGCAGACCGGATTTCCGGCCTGCGGCGTTTGCATCAATCGTTTTTCTCTTCGCTGGGGGCCTCTGTCGGTTCTTCGGTCTCAGAGGACGGCTCCTCTACGGGAGCATCGGCAGCGGAAGGCTCCGGCTCTTCCACCGAGTTCTCCGACTCTTCCGCAGAGTCCTCCGGAGCGGAGGGCTCGGTCGGCTCCAACGACGGTTTTTCCGGGGCGTCGGAGGGGCCTTCGGAGACATCCACGGAGGGCTCGGCAGGGGAGTTCGCGGAAGCATCCGGGGAATCCAGGGCGGGAATTTGGATCTTACTGTTATTCAGGAATGCATCGGTCGGGCCTTCACCCCAGATGGGGGCAATTTGCAAGGTGGCAGCTTGCCCCGCCTTGACGGTGAAGCTGCACTCGCTGCCCGGCGTCAGCGTTTCGGTCGTATAGACCATGGTGTCCGCCGCAGTGACGGCAATTTTGCAATAGCCGCGGGAAGTCGTGCTGTCGGCGGCAGGGGAGAGGTGGAACTGATAAGTTTTCCCCTCGGAAAGCGAGAATTCCAGCACGCCGTTCCTTTCGGAATCGGGCTGCAGCTCAGCCCCGTCCTCGCCCGTACATACGGCATCAGTCCGAAATACAGCCGCCTGTATTGTCTGCACCGTGCTGCCCGCCGAGGTGGAATACCATGCGTAGGTCAGGCCGCACAGAGAGAACAGGCAGACGAAGATGCCCAGCAGCGCCGGGGCAAACAGATGGGAAAGGGACACACCGGCTGCGGTGTCAGAGGTATTCCTTTTTCTGCGGCGCAGGAGGAAATATAAGGTCAGAAAAAGCGCAACAAAGGCCGAAATAACGATCAACAGTAAAAATCCAACATCCATATTCGGCATAGCCTCCTTTCTCTCAGGAACAAAAGTTGTGCGCTCAAAAGGCACGAGAAAGCTCATGCCCTTTGAGCGCCCCTCACCGGCAGGTGAGGGGACGGGAAAAGTTAATCTACTACGACGGTGAACCAGTCGCCGTTCTGCACAACGTGATAGCCAGCAGCAACGACAACTTCATTGGCGCCGAGCGTCGGCTTGGACGGGTCATACTTATAGAAGCTACCGCCCTTGACGGTGATCTTCGCGTTAGAGCCATCCTTGCAGTTCAGAGTTCTGGTAGGATCAGTAGCCTTGAAGGTACCGCCATTGATTTCAATCTGAGCATTGCCAAGCGCATAAATCAGGTCGCATACAGGGTCATCGGCAGGCACACCGACCTGACGGAAATCACCGCCGTTGATGATGACCTTACTGTTTCCATCAGCGGAAACAGCCATGGCTCCGCCGGTAGTGCCGCTTGTATCTTTAGTGTACACGGCATATACATCGGCATTGATCGTAAACTGAGCGGTTCTTTCCGCCTGTACTGCGCCAAAGCGTCCGCTCGCCTGCATATTCTGGGTGATTTCGTGCTTTCCGGAAGAAAAGCTGATTGCAGACAGAATGGTGGCAGCATCTTCATCGTATGTATTGTCAAACGAATCCGATTCAGACATTGCCTGTGTAGCGCTTACACTGATACCGAAGGAAACCTTTGCCGCCCAATACGGATCATTATTTTTCGGGTTAGCTTCGTTTCCGACTTCCGTAGGCATATAAAGCACCATTGCATAGACCTTTGTAGTGTTGGTAGCAAGGTCTGCACCGACAACACCGGTGTCTCCAATACTATTAAGCGTTTTGGCGCTGTCTTGCACAGCTCTGATAGCCGCCGCACGGTCTGCATATGCAGCATCGGCTTCCGCTACGCCCAGCTTCACATAGTCGCTGAGACTATATTTGTTGCCCAAAACATTTTTGCCGGTGCTATTGTAAAGGTTATAAATGCCGAGCGTATACTTCAGTGCAAGCGTTCCTGTGTTCGTAACACGAAGATATACAACCTCTGTACGACCGGGTTCCCACAGTGTGCTGTCCTCGAACACCTTAGTCGTATCGCTCACCTTTTTCCATTCGGTGAAATCTTTGCTGTACTCTAATTGTACATCCAGATTGCCTGACTGGATCTTGTTGACTGCCGTACTTGCGGTGTCAGTGAACCACGCGAAGGTGGTGCCTACGAGCATTACGATGCACATTACGACAGCCAGAAGGCTGAGGAGCAGTGCGCGCCTTGTGACTTTGCGATTTGTCATTTCCTGTTTACCTCCTGATTTTTTTATAATAAACACGGTTTTTCCTCAGATTTCGTGTTTATTGACGGAGTTTTCCTCGGACGCGGGATTGCCAAGCTGCGCCTTCATGGCAAGAAGCTCCTGCATCATTTTCTGTATCTCGGCGCGGTCGGCATCCAGCTTGGCGCGTTCCGCCTGAAGCTCGGCACGCTGCTCGGCCTTGTATTTGCGAAACAGGCGGATGCAGTGGATGCCCTCCATCACGATCAGCAGAACGAAGGGAACGAGAATGCAGACGATGTAGCCTGGTGTCGTTTTCAGGAAATTGAAGAACGTGCCGACACCCGGAATGTGCCCGGTGTATTTGCCGAGCACGTAGGGATAGGTGACGACGGTTTCGTCGTCGGTGTCTGTCGTCGTGCCGTAGGTCACGAAGCCCGGCTCGCCGGATTCGTCCGTCGTCAGACTGCGGATCTTGTGCGTGACCGTCGCGCCGTAGTTGGCGCTGTTCTGCGAGGTGTAGGCGATGATGTCACCCGGCTGGAGCGTGGTGGGGTCGACACGCTTGATCAGAACGAGGTCGCCCGCGTCAAAGTCGGTTTTCTTCATGGAGTCGGACAGAACGATGAAGGCTCTGTAGCCGAAGACACTCCTGTCTGTGCGGTCAAAGGTGGTGACAGACACGATGGTAAAGATCATCATGCAGATGGCGAAGATCACGAAGAGCCAGACCAGCAGATTGCGGATAAATTTCAGTGCTTTCATTCTATATTACCTTTCCTTGGGCATCAGTCAAACTGCCTGTCTGGATTGTTTTTTACCTGCGTTGCGGCGGCGCAGAGCGTGAAGCTGAGATCAAGATTCTGCGCTTCGTTTCCGCTCTCCTGCGGGAAGTGGAAGAAGATCGTGAGCATCTTGCGCTGCCCAATCGCCAGCGGAAGCGCCGCGGCGTCGGTCTGCATCAGCTCTCTGGCCGTGCCGGAATAGAGCGCCTGCGCGCCGTCCCGGATCGTGATGTCCAGCACGTCGGCAAGACCGCCGGAAACCTGATCGAAATAGAGCTTGTAATAGATCTCACAGGAGCTGTCGTTTTCAATGAAGAAATCCTTCTTCACGGTCATACCCGGTTCAAAGAGAAATTCCTCCTCGCGGATGACGGGCGCGCCGTCGTTCAGATTGATCTTCACCGTACCGGTGTGGAAGACGTTATTCTCCACCTGAACGGAAACATGGACGAGCGCGAAGGTGGTGACGGCCAGACAGATCGTGAGAAGCACGATGATGGCGATGCCGCCGGACAGCCGCCTTGCGGATTTGGAATCAGTCATTCTGCTTTCCCTCCTTTCGCTTGTGCGAAATGATCAGGAAAATGCAGACGGCGCCGGAAACGGCCGCCGCAGCGATCCAGAGAAGAATGCCGGAGGAGTCGCCCGTCTTGGGGCCGAGATTCCCGGTTTCCTCCACCCACCAGCGGAAATCGGCGATCAGATCCTTATTCTGATAGTCATTGCCGACGGAGGTGTCGAGATAGGCGGTGATCTCATAGTGCAGCTCGTCCGTGCCTCTGCCGGAAAGCGGGCTGGAAAGCTGCTTCGGCATATCGCGCATCAGCCCGTCATACAGGGTGTGACCGGTGGTGAGCAGAACAATCCGGACCTTCAGGACCTCCGCCAGCTTTTCGTAGCCGGGGCGGATGTCCGCATGATAATGTACGGTGATCGCGGCCTTATGTGAAACCTGAACGCGGAAGTATTTTGTTTCGGCGTCGCCGGGCAGGAGGTTCGAGCAGGCGAAGGCTTCGTTATCTCCCGGCTGGCCGCGATAGAGGCGGAGCACCGTATTCTCCCGCGCGGCCGGGGTGGGAGCGGGAAGCGGCTGCGCGGATTCCGGCGTGATCAGATTGTCCGGCGAGAAGACCGTCATGTACGGCGCGTCGGACTGCCCGCGGATGATCAGCACGCCCACAAGCGCAGTCAGGCTGACGATCAGCAGAGCCGACAGCACAATGATCGTTACTTTCGTCCATTTTCGCTCCACGAAACCACACCCCTCAGTCAATTAAAATGATTCGTATACACGTTAAGAAACAGTGTATATATATATTATATTACTGTATCATTTCGAATAACATCGCAATTCATGATGATTATAACACTTCACGGGAGAAAATGCAAGAGGTTATGTGAAAATATTGTGAATAAATACCATGTTACGGAAATGCATCTGTGCATATTTACCAACTTACAGATTTTTCCAAAAGAATGAAAATCCGGTGCAATGGGTGTTGACAAATGTAAAACGTTCTGCTATACTGAGTTTACAAACGTAGACAATCTGGAGGTGAATCGAATTGCAGACACCGCATGGAACTCTGACCGGCGCGGAGTGGCGCGTGATGGAGTGCCTCTGGAACCGTGCGCCGCAGACGGGCCGTGAGATCACGGAGACACTGGAACGGAGCGTGGGCTGGAGCCGCAGTACCTGCCTGACGCTGCTGCGCCGTCTGGAGGAGAAGCAGGCGGTCGCGGCCGAGGCGGACGGAGGCGTGAAGCAGTTCCGTCCGCTGATCCGGCGCGAGGAGGCTGCCGTGCAGGAAACGGAGAATTTTCTGGAGAGGGTCTACCGCGGCAGCCTGAGCCTGATGGTCAGCACGCTGACAAAGAAGCAGGCACTGTCGCAGAAAGAAATCGAGGAATTGCAGGAGGTATTGAACCGGCTGGAGGAGGGAAAGGCACATGATTAACTGGATCATCACATCAAGTATCCTGATCGTCGGCGTGATCATTCTGCGCCGCATCCTGCGCGGGCGCATCAGTCTGCGGCTGCAATATGCCCTGTGGGGGCTGGTGCTGCTGCGTCTGCTGCTCCCGGTCAGCGTCGGCGCAACGACGTTCAGCGTGGAAAACACGGTGCAGAGCGTTCCGGCCGTGCAGCACTTTGCGCAGCGCATGGCATCGCCTGCGCAGAGCGGAAACCCGGAAAAACCGGCCGCGCCCGCAGAGCCTGCCGCTTCGGCAAGTGCGTCCGCCGCGCCGGAGGCCCCGGCACAGACGGTGGAACCTGTGCAGGCAGAGGAGCCTGCGCAGACAGAAAAGCCGGTGCGGGAGGTGAAGTCCTCGCTTACGCAGGTGCAGATCATGAGGATCGTCTGGCTCGGCGGCGCGGCGCTCGTTGGGGCGGCCTTTGCCGCAGTTAATCTGCGCTTTGCTCTTCGCCTGCGCCGCAGCAGAAGGCGGCTGAATGTGGAAAATTCCAGGCTGCCGGTCTATGTGTCCGATGTGCCGGAATCGCCCTGCCTGTTCGGCATCTTTCGCCCAGCGGTCTATCTGACGCCGGAAACCGCGCAGGACGCGACGGCGCTGCGCCACGCGCTTGTGCATGAAACCACGCATTTCCGCCACGGCGACCCCGTGTGGTCGGCGCTGCGCTGCGTCTGCCTGACGCTGCACTGGTTCAACCCGCTGGTCTGGTGGGCGACGGTGCTGTCGCGCCGGGATGCGGAGCTGGCCTGCGACGAGGCGACCGTTCGCACGCTGGGCGAGGAGGAGCGCGCCGCCTATGGCCGGACGCTCCTGCGCATGACCTGCCGCGGACACGGCGGTCTGCTGACCGCCGCGACGACCATGAGCGGCGACGAGATCAAGGAGCGCATCCTCCTTCTGGCAAAGAAGCCCAGAACAGCCGCTTATACGCTGGCCGCCGTGCTTCTGATCGCGGCGCTGGCCGTGGGCTGCACCTTTACGGGCGCAAAGGAAGGCGAGAAGCCGCAGGAAGAACCGGATCCGACAACACCTCCGTCCTCCTCGGTGATGACCGATCCGACGGAGTCTGCGGATGTTTCCGAGCCGGACTTCAACCTGCCGGGGACGCGGGTGGATGCGCAGACGGAAGCGGAAGTGAAGCAGCTTTTTGAATCGCCTAAGGGAATGTACAGCCGCTTCACCGCCACCGGCTGCGAGTTTGCCGCGCCGGCGGAGATCGACTTACGGTATCTGTTTTATACGGCGCTTCCCGGCGTGGACAACACGCTCAGCGACGCGGAGCGCGCCTATCTGACCTCCGTTTGGGGGAAAGAGCCCATGATGCTGGACATCGACCGCCTGCCCGTTTCCGCCATGAACGACGTCCTGCAAACCTATCTCGGCCTCACACTGGAGGAAACACAGGGCAAGGGATTGAAATATCTGACCTACTGGGAGGAAACGGACTGCTACTATCACTGGCACGGCGACACCAACGCGCGGAGAATCAGCGTGTACGGCGTGTATGCGCAGGAGGACGGCAGTCTCGCGGTGTACTATTATGAAGGTACGGAGTTCAACGAGAAGGAAAAGCCGCCCATGGTTTTGACCTTAATGGCCAAGGGGGACGGAGACTATCTGGTGCTTTCCAACCTGCCGGTCGAGGTGCGCAGCGGGGAACAACTGCGGAATATCGAGATCTCCAGAATTCAGGATCATCCGTCGATAAACGGCTTTACGGCCAATGTCGGTGAGCTGACGGACTACCGGGCCATCGGGCAGGCGTGGGCGGAGGCCTACGCGGCGCAGTACCTCCTGCTGCCGGAGGGGGACCCCAAGCGCTGCACAGAGGCCGCGGTGGTCAGATGTGAGCCGGTCGCCGTGCGGCTGCTGAGCAGCGAGCCGGAAGCGGTGCAGTACCAGGTGGAATTTGCCTATAAGCCGGAGGTGAATGACGACAACACCGGGCTGTACTTCCTCACCAGCGGCAGCGAGATCGACGAAACGCGCTATCCGCAGTACGCCCATTCGCTGGGCTGGTACGGCAGCGGCAATTTGGAGCTCCTGCTCAGCCGCGACGGCGAGAGCGGCCGCTGGACCTGTCTGTCAAGCGGTACGGGCGGCATCTTCGGGATGCAGGGCTTCCTCCCGCTGGAATATGATCAGGCGGTCTGGGACGATATCATGGCGCTTCTGGGGCAGGGCGATGAGATCTACTGGGATTATTTCCTGCGGCAGCTGCCGGGCCTTGACTGGAACACCTTCCACAGAAAGTGGGGCGACGAGGGCTGGGCGAAGCTGATCTCCGCTCTGGAAAAATACTGCACCGGTGAGAAGACGGAGGAGGATCAGGCCTACCGTGATATGTACGTCATGCTGGGCGCCCTGAATCTGGGCCTCACGCAGCGGCGCGATCTGGCGCCAGTGCTGCAAAAGCAGCGGGACTTTGATCCGACGACGTTTGATCGCTGCGTACAGGAAAATTTCAGCGAAACACAGCAGGACACCATCTTGGAACTGCTGAAATAAAAATCGCGGAGCGGCTTCGGAAGAAGCCGCCCCGCGATGCTTTGTCATTCTTAGTCATTCTTACGCTGTTTTGCCGATGGAGTTTGCCACCAGCGCGTCATACTGCGCGTCGGTCAGCTCGGTGTGATAGAAGAGCGTGAAGTATTCCTTCACTTCCGTCTTCAGATCATACTCGGCCTGCTCCGGGTAGAGCAGCTTGCCCATCCACAGCATCCCGAGATAGCGCTGCACGGAGGGAGGGAAGCCCATCCAGTTGTAGGGGCCCATGGGAACCTCGTAGTAGCGGCCATTCTGGATAGCAGACATCTGCTGCCATGCGGCATCCTCGCCGACGGTGTCGTAGATGCTGCCCGGTGCGAAGAGAATGACGTCGGGATTCCACGCCAGAAGCTGCTCCATATCGACCTCGTTGCCGCTGCCCTTGGAGGACGGGGATTCCACGACGGCCAGATTGTCGGAAAGCAGGTCGATGACCTCGGCGTGATAGGAGCCCTTGGCAATGACATTCAGGCCGGTGTCGCCCAGCAGATAGAGCAGCTTGACCTTTTCGACCTTGCCTGCAAGCTCGGTGATCATGGCATAGTGCTCGTCGCAGTAAGTGGCCAGCGTTTCGGCCTCCTGCTCCATGGACAGCAGGTCACCCAGCTTGCGGTAGACATCGCCGGTGTTCTCGGTCAGCGCGGTGATGTGCACGAAGGGAATGCTGGTCTGCTCCTGAAGCGCGTCCAGATCTTCCTTTGTGGTTTTCTTCGGCTCGCCCACGTCGATCACGACTTCGGCGCCGGAGGCCAGCAGGGCTTCCAGATTCAGTTCGCCTTTGCCGCCGTAGAGCTGGCCGAGGACGGGCAGGTTGTAGTATTCGGTGGACAGGTATTCCTCTGCGGTCTTGTCCCAATCACTGGCGATGCCGACGAGCTTGTCCGGGCAGAGCGCGAACAGCACGATCTGCGCCAGCGGGCCGGAAACGGCGACCTTGGTGATGTGGTAGGGAACCTCGACCTCGCGGCCCAGAGAGTCGGTAAAGACCTTGGTTTCCGGTTCGGGGGCTTCGGAGCTGGGTTCGGCGGATTCACTGGGCTGGGAGGATGTAGCGGACGCTTCGGAGAGGACAGGATCGTTGGCGGCACAGGCTGCCAGCGACAGCACCAGCGCGAGCGCCAGCAGCAGGGAAAGCAGTTTTTTCATAAGATACCTCATTTCTGAAACCAGTAGTGTCAGGCCGGAGCCCGGACTACGAATTTTGTGCAGGGGCAATCAGAACGCCGTCCTGCGTGCGGATAAAGTGCGCGTCCACGCCGTAAAGCCGGCGGATGAGCGCGGGGGTGAGCGCGGATTCCGGCGCGCCGTCCGCGCAGATCGTGCCGTCTGCCAGCGCGATGACGCGATGCGCGTATAACAGCGCGTGCTGCGGGTTGTGGCAGGAGAGCAGGATGGTGTAGCCCTGCACGCTGAGGGAGGAAACCTTTTGCAGCACGCGGAGCTGATTGCCGTAATCCAGCGCCGAGGTCGGCTCGTCCATCAGGAGAATTTTTGCCTCCTGCGCCAGCGCGCGCGCGACCAGCACGAGCTGTTGCTCACCGCCGGAGAGCTCCTGAAAATTGCGTCCCGCGAAGTCCTCAATGCCGAGCTGCTCCATCGCCTGTATGGCGATCTCACGTTCGCGGCGGCCGGGGGAGGCAAAGGTGGACAGCTGGTGGTTGGTACCCATCAGGACCATGTCCAGCGCGGTGTAGGCAAAAACCGGGTTGTGAAACTGCGGAATGAAGGCGATGCGCCGCGCCAGCTCCTTCGCGGGGAGAGCGGCGACGTTCTGCCCGTCGAGCAGAATCCTGCCGTGGTAGCCGTGCAGCAGGCCGAGCATACAGCGGAACAGCGTCGTCTTGCCCGCGCCGTTCGCGCCGAGGACGAAGATCAGCTCCTCCTGCCCGGCCCGAAAGGAAATATTCTTGAGCACCTGCCGCGCACCATAGGAAAATTGCAGATTCTCCACTTCCAGCATCAGTGGACCCCCTCCTTTCGCAGCATCATGTAGAGGAAGAAGGGCGCGCCGATGAAGGCAGTCAGAATTCCGATGGGAATTTCCGTCGCAAGCAGGTTGCGCGACAGGTCGTCCACCAGAAGCAGAAAGGCCGCGCCCGCGAGCATGGAGGCGGGCAGGAGTTTTTTGAAATTGCTGCCCGTCAGCTTGCGGCTCAGATGCGGCACGACAAGGCCAACCCAGCCGATCGTACCGGCGACGGAGATGGAGGCCGAGGTGACAAGCGTGGCGCAGATCACGATCACGAAGCGCAGCCGCACCGGATGGATGCCCATGGCCTGCGCCTCCTCGTCGCCCAGCGTCAGAAGATTGATCTTCCAGCGCAGCAGGAACAGCGGAACCAGCCCCAGCAGCATGACGGGGAAGATGTAGAACACTTTTGTCATCCGCACGCCGCTCAGGCTGCCCATGAGCCAGTAAGTGATGGCGGGAAGTTGGTTTGTCGGGTCGGCGACCAGTTTAATATAGGAGGTTCCCGCGGTGAACAGGGAACTGACGACCATGCCTGCGAGAACGAGATTCAGAATTCGTTTGCCCTGCGCGCGCTGCCCGATCAGATAGACCAGCGCCACGGTCAGAAGCGAGAAGAAAAAGGCGGAGATCGTAATGCCCGCGTTGCCGAAGCCGAGCAGGATGGCCAGCGCCGCGCCGAACGCCGCGCCGGAGGACGCGCCCAGAATGTCCGGCGAGGCCATGGGATTCTGAAACACGCCCTGATAGGCCGCGCCCGCGGCCGAAAGGCTGCATCCGACCAGACAGGCCATCACGATGCGCGGCAGACGGATGTTGATCACGGCGGTTTCCAGATTGGGATCCCAGTCCTTTTGGATCGGGAAGATACGTGAAAACAGGATGCGGAGCGTCGTGGGAATATCCACACCGTAGCGTCCGAACCAGAAGGAGGCCAGAAAAAGCGCAAGGAGAATTCCGGCAAGCAGCGCAAGCGTGCGGTTGGCACGGCGGTTTTCGTGCGTGATCATGCGGCTTCCTCCAAACAAAAAATTACGCGCTGCCTGAAGCAAGCAGCGCGTAAGGATAGACTACCCCTAAGACACCTGCTTCCTTCTCAAACACGGAAGGCCCTGCCGTTTCCGGCAAAACCCTTTGCGCAGCGGCGCAGGCCTGCATCGCATGGAATCCTCTTTAGCCATGCAGGCACGGAAACATTTGCTTTAGTATAGCGTAATTCTTACAAAAAAACAACCCTGTGAAAAGAGAAATGTTCCGCCATGACGAAAAATGCCCGGTGCGGAGCACCGGGCGGGAATGGTGTTAGAGTGTCGCGGCGAGGACGGCCTTGATCGTATGCATCCGGTTCTCGGCCTCGTCAAAGACGATGGACTGCGGGCCTTCAAAGACCTCGTCCGTGACCTCCAGCGCATCGAGATGGAACTGTTCGCCGATCTGGCGGCCGATGCCGGTGTTCAGATCGTGGAAGGCGGGCAGGCAGTGCATGAAAACGGCCTGCGGCCCGGCGTTCTTCATCAGCGCGGCGTTGACCTGATAGGGGAGCATGACCTCCAGACGTTCCTTCCACGCCTCCATCGGCTCGCCCATGGAGACCCAGACGTCGGTGTAGATCACGTCTGCACCCTCGGTGGCCTTCATCGGATCGGTTTCAAAGCGCAGGGTCGCGCCGGTTTCGGCGGCGACGGCCTCGCAGCGCGCGATGAGCGCGGGATCGGGGAAGTAGCCCTCCGGGCCGCAGGCGGTGAAGTGCAGCCCCAGCTTGGCGCAGCCGACCATCAGGGAATTGGCCATGTTGTAGCGGCAGTCGCCCATAAAGACGAACTTTTTGCCCTTGAGCGCGCCGAGATGCTCGCGGATGGTCAGCATATCGGCAAGGATCTGTGTCGGATGGAATTCGTTGGTCAGGCCGTTCCAGACGGGAACGCCGGCGTACTTTGCCAGCTCCTCGACGATACTCTGGCCGAAGCCGCGGTACTCGATACCGTCATAGAGCCGGCCGAGGACGCGCGCAGTGTCCGCGATGGACTCCTTTTTGCCGATCTGCGAGCCGGTCGGGTCGAGATAGGTGACGTGCATCCCGAGATCGTAGGCCGCGACCTCAAAGGAGCAGCGGGTACGGGTGGACGTCTTTTCAAAGATCAGTGCGATGGATTTGCCGTGGAGCGTATCGTGCGGGATGCCGGATTTTTTCTGAGCCTTCAGGTCGGCGGCGAGGTCGATCAGACCGGTGATCTCCTCCGGCGTGAAGTCCAGCAGGGTCAGAAAGCTTCTGCCTTTCAGATTCATAGTGTCCTCCTTATTCGGCCGCGCAGCGCTTGATGATCTGCACGGCGGATTTCAATTGTTCCATGGGAATGTTCAGCGCGGGAAGCAGGCGGATCTTCTGCTTTGCGGTCGTGACCAGCACGCCGTTTGCCAGCAGCTTTTCCGCAAATTCGCGGGCAGGGCCGTTCGGCTCGAAGCCGAGCATCAGCCCCATGCCGCTGACGTTCCGGATGCCCTCTGCGCCGGTCAGTTCCCGGATGATATACGCCGAGCGCTCCTTCACGCCGGCGAGCAGCTCGTCGTCGATGCGGCCGAGAATGTTCAGCGCGCCCGCGCAGCAGGCCGCGTTGCCGCCGAAGGTGGAACCGTGGTCGCCGGGAGAAAACACGTCCGCGACCCGCTCGGAGAAGAGCGTCGCACCGATGGGCAGGCCGCCGCCGAGCCCCTTTGCGGTGGTGACGAGATCGGGATGCAGGCCGTATTCCATGTAGCCATAAAGGCTGCCGCTGCGCCCGTTGCCAAGCTGTACCTCGTCCGTGATGAGAAGCAGGTCATATTTTTCGGTCAGTGCGGCGATCTGCGCGGCAAATTCCCGCCCGATGGGACGCACGCCGCCCTCGCCCTGCACGACCTCGATCATCACGGCGGCGCAGGGATTCTCCCGGATCAGCCGCTCCAACCCGTCGGCATCGCCGACCTCCGCATAGAGAAAACCGCCGGGCAGCGGCTGAAACTGCTCGTGATAGTGATCCTGCCCCGTCGCGGCCAGCATGGCGATGGTGCGGCCGTGGAAGCTCTGCTTCAGAGTGATGATGTTATCATGCTCCGCGCCCTTGTGCGTGCAGCCCCACTTCCGCGCGGCCTTGACCGCACATTCGTTGGCCTCCGCGCCGGAGTTGGAGAAAAAAACCTTTGACATTCCGGTGCGCTCGCAGAGCATCTGTGCAAGCTGCGCGACGGGCGCGCAGTAAAACAGATTGGAGGTGTGCTGCACCTTAGAAAGCTGCCGCGTGACAGCGCTCTGCCACTGCTCGTCGCCAAGACCGAAAATATTGACAGCGATACCGCTGCCCAGATCAATGTATTCGCGGCCGTCCGCGCCGTAAACCGTGGAACCCTTGCCGCCGGTGATCTCCAGCGGGAAACGGTTGTAGGTGTGCGCGACGTACTGCCGGTCAAGCTGCTGGGTCGTCATGAAAATACCTCCGTTATGTAGCCCCGCGCCGCGGGGTGGATTGGCTTCATTATAGCCGATTGCCCTTGACGGGTCAAGTCCCCAATGGGCTGACAAAGAAATTGTAATAGAAAGGGATGTCCATCTGCGTGATGTGGCGCAGACGCAGGGAAAGCTCCGCGCAGCGGCTGCGGAATTCGTCGGCCGTCTGCGTTTTGCGATAGGAATCCAGCGCGGTAAAGGCGGCGTCGATCTCGTCGAGCTCCTCGTGGCTCAGCAGCGCGCTGAGGAGCTTTGCGTGCCGGTCCCATTCGCTTTTTGCGCGCGAGGCCTGCGCTGCTGCGGCGGGAAAGTCGTCTTCGTCGAAGGCGGAGAGTGCGTGTTCCAGCGCGTCCGCGGTCTCCCGCGTGCAGGAGGAGATCACCGCTGTGCTGAGAATACAGGCCGCCAGCAGAACGGCGAGCACGCCGACACCGATATAGAGATATTTCACCGTACATCCTCCTTCCGTACCAGATAGATTTTTCCGGCTGCATCCACGGTCAGAAGCAGCGCGCCGCGGATGGTGCAGTTCCGCTTTTTCAGCTCGGCATCCAGCCACTGCCGATCCCTCTTCGCGACGGGAAGATTCTTTTCCAGCAGCTTGCCGGCGGAGATCAGCGTGACGGGCAGCTCCGTTTCCTTGGCTTGGATCCCGGCATCCTTGGCGTTGGCCGGGCGATCTTTTGCGTAGAGCAGGGTGGAGAGCTGACCGTTCGTTTCCAGAATGGCATACTTCACTTCGGTCAGATCGAAGATGTCCTTTTCCCGCAGGTGCATGGTCAGCTCGTCCAGATTGACCCGAGTCTTCTGGAGGTTTTTCTCCAGAATTTTTCCGTTTTCCATCAGAATCACGGGTTTTCCGCAGAAAAACGTCCGGATATGGATGCAGCGCAGCGACAGCACCGCGAGAATGAGCTCCAGACCGAGAATGACAAGGATCGGCACGAGGCCGCTGAGCAGGGGAATGGCGGTATCCTGCATGGGAATGGCAGCCAGATTTGCGATCAGCATGGTCACGACGAATTCCGACGGTTCCATTTCACCGATCTGCCGTTTTCCCATCAGGCGAACCGTCAGCACAAGAACGATATATAATAATAATGTGCGCAGAAACGAGATCAGCATGGTGTGTTTCCTCCTTTTCGCTAGTTTAAACGCGCGGTATATATTTAACCGGAATCAGACAAATTGATAAAATCATAGTAAATTTGTATAAACAGAAACGGCACTGCGGGAGGCCCTTTGGTGACGCTACTGAAAATCTCTGCGATTTATGAAAATGCTTGCATTTTCGATATTTTTCCTGTACACTGAAACAATCAAAACTGTTTTTTCAGCGCCGGATAGCGAAAGGAGAAGGAAAAAGATGAAGGTTTCCGAATACTTCGGCTCCAATGTGTTCAGCAATGCGGTGATGCGTGAGCGTCTGCCGTCTGATGTATATCGTGAGGTGCAGCAGGTGATCGCCTGCGGCGGCCAGATCTCCATGCAAACGGCGGATATCGTGGCAAAGACAATGATGGAATGGGCGATCGAGAAGGGCGCGACCCACTACACCCACTGGTTCCAGCCGCTGACCGGCGTGACCGCGGAAAAGCATGACTCCTTCCTGACCGCGCCCGACAAAATGGGCAAGGTCATTCTGAATCTGACCGGCAAGCAGCTCATCATGGGCGAGCCGGACGCCTCCAGTTTCCCCTCCGGCGGCCTGCGCGCGACGCACTACGCCAGAGGTTATACCGCTTGGGATATGACCTCCCCGGCCTTTGTCAAGGAGATGGCCTGCGGCACCATCCTGTGCATCCCGACGGTGTTCGTTTCCTACAACGGCGAGGCGCTGGACAACAAAACGCCGCTGCTTCGCTCCATGCAGGCGCTTTCCCAGCAGGCGGTCCGCATCCTGCGCCTGTTCGGCGATGAGAATTCCCAGCGCGTGCTGATCTCCGTCGGCGCGGAGCAGGAGTATTTCATCGTCGACCGCGAGCGCTACCTCAAGCGCCGTGACCTCATCTACACCGGCCGGACGCTCTTCGGCGCGCCCGCGCCCAAGGGACAGGAACTGGAGGATCAGTATTTCGGCGTCATCCGCGAGCGCGTGGGCGAGTTCATGGCCGACCTGAATCAGGAGCTGTGGAAAATGGGCATCACCGCCACGACGCAGCACAATGAGGTCGCGCCGGCGCAGCACGAGAGCGCGCCCATCTACAGCACCTGCAACGTCGCGGTCGACCAGAACCAGCTCACCATGGAAACGATGAAGCGTGTGGCGACGCGCCACGGCCTCGTCTGCCTGCTGCACGAGAAGCCCTTTGCCGGCGTCAACGGCTCCGGCAAGCACAACAACTGGTCACTCAGCAGCGACACGGGCGAGAATCTCCTCGACCCCGGCACGACGCCGAACGATAACCTGCAATTCCTTCTGGTGCTTTCCTGCATCATCAAGGCGGTGGATCGCCATGCGGATGTTCTGCGGATGTCCACGGCCTGTCCCGGCAACGATCAGCGCCTCGGCGCGGACGAAGCGCCCCCGGCGATCATCTCCATCTTCCTCGGCGCGCAGCTCAGCGACGTGGTCGATCAGATCGTCGAAAACGGCACGGCTGCCGGCTGCATCGCGGGCGGACGGCTGGACACCGGCGTTTCCACGCTGCCCGTCATTGACAAGGACGCGACCGACCGCAACCGCACCTCGCCCTTTGCCTTCACGGGCAACAAGTTCGAGTTCCGCATGGTCGGCTCCTCGGAGAGCATCGCAAACTCCAATACCGTTATCAGCACCATCGTCGCCGAGGCCTTCTGCGAGGCGGCGGACGCGCTGGAAAGCAGCGACGATTTTGAACGCGACGTCAACCGCCTGATTGCAGAGAATATGCGCAATCATCGCCGCGTGCTGTTCAATGGCAACGGCTACAGCGAGGAATGGAAGCAGGAGGCGGCGCGCCGCGGCCTGCCGAATCTGCCGAACATGGTTTCCGCCATTCCGGCACTGACGACGGAGAAAACCGTGGAAATGTTCGAAAAATTCGGCGTTTTCACAAGAGCGGAGCTGGAATCCCGCAGCGAGGTCCTCTATGAGACCTACGCCAAGACCACGGCGATCGAGGCTAAGACCATGCTCCACATGGCGGGCAAGCACTATATCCCCGCGGTCGTGCGCTACACGGCGCGGCTGGCAGATTCCATCTGTAAGGTGCGCACCGCCTGCCCGGACGCGGACACCACGACGCAGGAGCAGCTCCTGCGCGAAACCAGCGCGCTTCTGGCCCGTGCGAGCGAGGCGGAGAAGCGTCTGGACGCGGCCGTGCAGAAGATGAACGGCATCGACTGCGTGCGTGAAATGGCGACGTTCTGCCGCGACGAGGTCGTCCCGGCCATGCACGAGCTGCGCGCGCCCATCGACCGTTTGGAGCTGATCGTCGATAAGGCCATCTGGCCCGTGCCGACCTATGGCGATCTGATGTTTGAGGTCTGACAGTTTTTTCACCCGACTGAGAATTCTCCCAGTCGGGTTTTAGCATATGTTAAGCAAATCTTAAGATTTTCACCGATTGTTTCTTAATGCCATTCGGCGGTATACTTGGAGCGACAAAGAGAAAGGGGCAATCCGGATGAACTGTCTTGAAACGATGAATACCATACTGATGATCGCTTTTTTGGTGTGCTATGCCTATCAGTTTTTCTACATTCTGGTTCCGCACATCAAGAAAGACAAGCCGCACAAGCAGGCGAAGCTGCACCGCTACGCCGTTCTGATCTGCGCGCGCAATGAGGAAGCGGTCATTGCCGACCTGATCGACAGCCTGCACGGGCAGACCTACCCGCAGGACAAGCTGAAAGTTTTCGTCATGGCGGACAACTGCACGGACCGTACCGCGGACGCGGCACGCGCGGCAGGCGCGACGGTCTACGAGCGCTTTGACCGCGAAAAGGTGGGCAAGGGCTACGCCCTCGACGCCCTGCTGGGGCACATTGCGCAGGACGAGCCGGAGAGCTTTGACGGTTACTTCGTCTTTGACGCGGACAATCTCCTGCGGCCGGACTACATTGAGCGGATGAACGAGACCTTCTCCGATGGCCACGACATCGTAACGAGCTACCGCAATTCCAAAAATTACGGCGACAACTGGATCTCGGCGGGCTACGGCCTTTGGTTCCTGCGCGAATCCGAATATCTTAACCACGCGCGGATGCTGCTGGGGACGAGCTGCGCCGTCTCCGGCACGGGCTTCCTTTTCAGCCGCAAGGTGCTGCGGGAGCAGGGCGGCTGGCCCTTCCATCTGCTGATCGAGGACATTCAGTTCTCCGTTTCCCACATTCTGGACGGCTACAAGATCGCCTTCTGCCCGCAGGCCGAGCTGTTCGACGAGCAGCCCGTGACCTTCCGCCAGTCGTGGCGGCAGCGGATGCGCTGGTCGCGCGGCTATCTTCAGGTGCTGCGGCGCTATGGGCTGAAGCTCTGCGGGGGGATGTTCAAAGGGAGCTTCTCGTGCTATGATATGTCCATGAACATCCTGCCGGCATTTCTGTTTTCCATACTCAGCACTGCGAGCAATCTGACGCTGATCACCATGCAGCTTGTTGAGGGAGCAAACGCAGCGGCGTTGCTTTCCCTGCTGCAAATGCTCAGCTCCATATACCTGACGCTGTTTTTCATCGGCGCGATCACGACGGCAACGCAGTGGAAAAAGATCCATACGGCGGCGTGGAAGAAGATCCTCTACGCCTTTACCTTCCCGGTGTTCATGTTTACCTATGTTCCGATCTCGATCGCCGCGATTTTCACCAAGGTGCAGTGGAAGCCCATCCAGCACAGCATCACGGCCGAGCAGGTTGCATCGGAGCTCATTCATCGGTAAGGAGAAATGGCTATGTATAAGATTCTGGTCTGTGACGACGAAAGGGACATCGTTTCCGCGCTGCGTATTTATCTGACCTCGGACGGCTATCAGGTCTTTGAGGCCTACAGCGGCGCGCAGGCGCTGGAGGTGCTGGAAAAGGAGGACATCCATCTTGTGCTGCTGGATGTCATGATGCCGCAGATGGACGGCCTGACCGTGCTGGCGCGCATCCGGCAGGTGAGCAACGTCCCGGTCATCCTCCTGACGGCCAAGTCGGAGGACACCGACAAAATCCTCGGTCTCAATGTGGGCGCGGACGATTATGTGACCAAGCCCTTCAATCCCGTGGAGCTGCTGGCACGTGTGCGCTCACAGCTCCGGCGGTATTTACAGCTCGGCGGGGGGCAGGTCCGGCCCTCGCAGATCGTCATCGGCAGCATCGCGCTGGACGACGACGCGAAGGCGGTCACGCTGGACGGCGAGCCGGTTTCCCTCACGCCGCGGGAATACGACATTCTGAAGCTGCTGATGCAGAATTCCGGTACGGTATTCGCGCCGAAAGAGATTTACCGCCGCATCTGGGGCGAGGAGCCCTACGGCGCGGAGAATGCGGTGGCGGTACATATCCGCCATCTGCGCGAAAAACTGGAGATCAACCCGGCCGACCCGCACTATCTGAAGGTGGTCTGGGGACAGGGCTATAAAATGGAGCGTGAAGTGCGATGAAAAAACTGAAATCAAGCCTTGCTGCAAAGGCGGCTGCGATCTTCCTGCTGGTGGCGATGCTTGCGGTTGCGGCGGGGGCGGTCGTCGGGACGGTCGCTCTGGCCGGGCATGGCAGTTATCTGGATAACGGTGACAGAATCCGCGAAGGCCTCCTGAATGTCGTTGTTTCCAACGCTTCCGGAGATCTGCAAACGCTGCTCGGCGCGCTTGCGCAGAAAAAAGGCGGCGAGGGCGAGGAAACGCTTGTGGCGTATTACGGGGAAAAGTATTCTCCCGAAAACTCCAACCTCTACATCCGCGTGACGGATACGGACGGGCAAGAGCTGTTTTCCAACCGGGAGTATACCGGGATCCTTCCGGAAACAGAACAGGTGCGGGAATTCAGCTTCCCGACGAATGTGCGCTACATCACCCGGACAAAAACCTTTGACAACGAGGAACAGATGTATGACTACCTAAGTTTTGCGGGCGACTGGAATCTGCGCGATTACAGCGAGGAAGGCGGGAAAATCGTCGCGGAATTTACCGTCGTCATAACGGAAAGCACTGCCCTGACGCTGCACATCGCAGTAGCTGCAACCATGCAGGCGCAGGATGACTGCACCCGCGCGCTGAACTTTGCCGACCGCCTCATCGGCCTGCGGGATTTCCTCATGCCGATCGCGATCACCGCGCTGTGTCTGGCCGCGGCACTGTTTGTGTTCCTGCTCTGCGCCGCCGGGCACAAGGCCGGCGTGGAGGGCATCCGCCTGAACTGGGTGGATCGGATCCCCTTTGATCTGTATCTGGCCATCTTCATCGCGCTGTTCTGCGGCAGCGTGGCGTTCTGGGATGCGTTTTCCTATAATTCTACCGTGCGCTTGATACTGGCCGCAGCACTCGGCCTTGTCTGGGCTTTCCTGTGGCTGTCGCCGGTTTTGAGCTTTGCCGCGCGCATCAAGGCCGGGAGCTGGTGGAGAAATACGGTGATCTTCTATGTTTTGCGCTTTCTCTGGCGTGCGCTTTGTAAGATCGGCCGTGGTATCCGGTATGTCTGCCTGCATCTGCCTCTGGTTTGGCGGACGGTGCTGGTAAGCGCCGGAATCACCGTTCTGGAACTGTTTTTTCTTGCTTCCGCTTATCTTGCGCTACCGTTCTGGTTTGTGGAGAAACTGCTGCTGATCCCGCTGGTGCTGCTGGCTGCAATCAACCTGCGCAGGCTCCAGAAGGGCGGGGAGGCCATTGCCGAGGGCGATATGACCTACCGCGTGAATACCCGCCATCTTCTGCCGGCCTTCCGCCGCCACGGAGAAAACCTGAACAGCATCGGCACCGGGATGCAGAAGGCGGTGGAGGTGCAGATGCGCAGCGAGCGTATGAAGGCAGAGCTGATCACCAATGTTTCCCACGACATCAAAACGCCGCTGACGAGCATTGTCAATTATGTCGACCTGCTCAAAACGGCGGGACTGGATTCTCCGCAGGCACCGGAATATCTGGAGGTCCTCGACCGGCAGTCCGCACGGCTGAAAAAGCTGACGGAGGATCTGATCGAAGCCTCCAAGGCCTCCACCGGCAATATCACCGTCCATGCCGAGCGGACGGACGTGAATGTCCTTGTGGCGCAGGCGGCGGGCGAGTACGAGGAGAAATTCAAAGCCCGCGCGCTGGAGCCGGTGCTGGATTTCCGGGTGCAGGAGCCCTGTGTCTGGGCGGATGGGCGGCTGTTATGGCGCGTGCTGGACAATCTGATGAGCAACATCTGCAAGTATTCTCTGGAGCATACGCGCGTGTATGTGCAGACGCAGGCGCAGGACGGCCGCCTGACCGTCACCTTTAAAAATATCTCCAAGGAGCCGCTGAACGTTTCCGCCGAGGAGCTGATGGAGCGCTTTGTGCGCGGCGATGCCTCGCGCAATACCGAGGGCAGCGGGCTGGGGCTTTCCATTGCGCGCAGCCTGACGGAGCTGATGGGCGGCAGCTTTGCGCTGGCGATCGACGGCGACCTCTTCAAGGCGCAGATCAGCTTCCCACTGATGAATGACTGAATGATGCATCTCTCCCGGCAGCTTCGCAAAATGCGGCTGCCGGGATTTTTTGCGAAAAAAGTAGCTGCAAAATACAAACGAATGTGTTATAATTCTCGTGAGGTGGTATCTATGAATGAGAAAACGCAGGAATCTGAGGTCCTGATGGAGAATATACAGCCGGAGGATCTTCCGACCGAGGCGGAAAAGGCGAAGGAAGAGTTTATCCCCAGCCCCAAGTGGAAGCGCGTATTCGCGTGGGTGCTGTTCGGCATCGTCGTGCTGGGCATCTGCTGCTGGCTGCTGAATATTGCCGTGCCGGAATGGGCGGACAAGTTCTTTGGTTATTTTAGGCATTGACCCCGGCTATGCGACGACGGGATTCGGCCTGATCTCGTCGGAGCGGGGAAAGTACGCGCTGCTGCAATACGGCACCGTGACCACGCCGCCGGAGCTGACCTTTCCGCAGCGGCTGAATATGCTCTTTGAGGACATCACGCGTCTGCTGGAGGTCACGAAGCCGGAAGCGGTCGCAGTGGAGGAGCTGTTCTGGGGTCACAATATCACGACGGGAATCGGCGTTTCCCACGGCCGCGGCGTGATTCTGCTTGCCATTGAGCGGGCGGGCGTGCCGCTGTTTGAATACACGCCCATGCAGGTCAAGCAGGCGGTCGTCGGCTATGGCAAGGCGGAGAAACGGCAGGTCATGGATATGACACGCCGCTTTCTGCATATGGAAAAGATGCCGCGCCCGGACGACGCGGCGGACGCCATCGCCATTGCGCTGTGTCACGCGCGCTCGGCGACGTCCATGCTGTCAAGAACGCGGGGAGGATAGCGATGTTTTATTATCTGAATGGCGAGATCACCCTGATGGAGGGCAATCTTGCGGTCATCGATTGCGGCGGCGTGGGCTACGCCTGCCACACCACGGCCTATACGCTGTCCAAGCTGCGCGTCGGTCAGAAGGCAAAGCTGTTTACCTATTGCTATATCCGCGAGGATGCGTTTGATATTTTTGGCTTCTCCACGCGCGAGGAGCTGCGCTGCTTTGAGCTGCTTCTGGGCGTCACGGGTGTCGGTACGAAGGCGGCGCTGGCCATTTTGTCCTCCTCCACGCCGGAGCGCTTCACGCTGGCGATCGTGACGCAGGACGAAAAAGCGCTGACGGCGGCGCAGGGCGTGGGCAAGAAGCTCGCGCAGCGCATCATTCTGGAGCTGAAGGACAAGCTGGGCGCGGCGGTGACGGAGGTGGACTTCTCTGATACGTCCGCGGCGCCCGCACCCGCGGCGGGCAGCAATCTGGCGCTTGCGCAGGCGGCGCTGACAGAGCTGGGCTACAATCAGAACGAGATTGCCGCGGCGCTCAAGGGAATTCCTGCCGAAGGGCTGGCGACGGAAGAGATCGTGCGCCGCTGCCTGCGCGCGATGGTAATGAGGTGAGTGCATGAGCATTGATTTTTCACAGGATTTTGAAGCGCCCATCGTAACAACGAGCTTTACGGCCAAGGATGAGGGCGAGTTTTCCCTCCGGCCGAAGCGCCTGAGCGAATATAACGGACAGGAAAAGGTCAAGGAGAACCTGGCGGTCTACATTGAGGCGGCGCGGCGGCGCAATGAGCCGCTGGATCATGTCCTGCTCTACGGTCCTCCGGGACTGGGCAAGACCACGCTGGCCGGCGTCATCGCCAACGAGATGGGCGTGAACATCCGCATCACCTCCGGCCCGGCGATCGAAAAGGCCGGCGACCTGGCGGCGCTTCTGACGAATCTCTCCGAGGGCGACATCCTTTTTATCGACGAAATTCACCGCCTGAACACCTCTGTGGAAGAAATTCTCTATCCCGCGATGGAGGACTTTGCCATTGACATCATCGTCGGCAAGGGGCCTTCGGCCAATTCCATCCGGCTCGATCTGCCAAAATTCACCCTGATCGGTGCAACGACCCGCGCCGGCCAGCTCTCCGCGCCGCTGCGCGACCGCTTCGGCGTGACCTTCCGGCTGGAACTGTATTCTCCGGAGGAGCTCTGCCGCATCGTCACGCGCTCGGCGGCGCTTCTGGGCATGGAGATCGACCCGGGAGGCGCACTGGAGATCGCCTCCCGCAGCCGTGGCACGCCGCGTATCGCCAACCGGATGCTGCGCCGCGTGCGCGATTTTGCCCAGCTGTACTATGACGGCGTGATCACGCGCGAGGCGGCCGATCTGGCGCTGGAGCGTCTGGAGGTGGACAAGCTGGGGCTGGATGCGACCGACCGGCGGATGCTCAAGGCCATCATTCAGTTCTACGGCGGCGGCCCGGTCGGACTGGAAACGCTTGCCGCGACGATAGGCGAGGAGGCAGTCACGCTGGAGGACGTCTACGAGCCCTATCTCATGCAGATCGGCTTCCTGACGCGCACACCGCGGGGCCGCTGCGTGACGCAGCTTGCCTATGATCATCTGCATTTGCGCAACCAGAACGAAGAACAACTGACATTTTGACCGAAAACGACGGAAGGAAAATGTCGAAAACGCACAAATGTTATTTTCTAACGGATTATTTTTTCATCCACTATTGACAAAGCAGTTTAAAATGCTATAATTGAGAAAGCGTTGGCGTTATCAGTGATACACCGTTCGCAATATGAAACCCTGTGGCATACCATTTTTGCAATTCGCGAAGAGAGTGTCGGGGCAAATCTTTATCATCAAGAGAGGTAAACCAAAATGTACGAAGACAAGACTTTAGTTTGCAAGGAATGCGGCAATGAGTTCGTGTTCACCGCCGGTGAGCAGGAATTCTATGCGGAGAGAGGCTTCCAGAACGAGCCGCAGCGCTGCAAGGCTTGCCGCGACGCTCGCAAGAATGCTGCCCGCAGCCCCAGAGAGTATTACACCGCTGTTTGCGCGAACTGCGGCGGCGAGGCTCGCGTTCCCTTCGAGCCCAAGACCGATCGTCCGGTCTACTGCAGCGAGTGCTTTGCAAAGATGAGAGAGAACAACGGCTGATCCGTTTCTCTGCATAAAGTCGAAATGTAATATAGTAGGACGCTTCCACACGGAAGTGTCCTACTTTTACTGTCTGGATTTTGGAAAAACGGCAGCTTTTCTGCATAAATAGAAAGAATATGATAAAAGATTTAACAGTCGGCCCACCGGGGAAGGCGCTCCGGAATTCTTCCCTTCCGCTGCTCGGCGGCGTGATCTTCCAGCAGATGTATAACGTTGCGGACTCCCTGATCGCTGGAAAAATGATCGGAGAGGATGCGCTTTCGGCAGTCGGCAACGCCTATGAGGTGACGCTGATCTATCTTGCCTTCGCCTTTGGCTGCAATATCGGCTGCTCCGTCGTGATCTCCCAGCTCTACGGCGCGAAAAGAATCCGGGAGCTGAAATCCGCCGTCAGCACGAATTTCCTTTTCAGCGGAGCGCTGACGCTGCTTCTGATGGTGCTGGGCTTTCTGCTCATGCCGTCGCTGCTGCGCCTCATCCGCCTTGCGGACTCCATCCGTCCGGCGGCGCTGGAATATCTGAATATTTACACCGCAGGGCTGCTGTTCCTTTTCTTTTATAACATCTCCAGCGGTATTTTTTCCGCGCTGGGCGACTCGAAAACCCCGTTCTGGTTCCTTGCCTGCTCGTCTACGGCGAATGTGTTCATGGACATTCTCTTTGTCCGCCTGTTTCCGCACCGCGGCGTCGGCGCGGTCGCGTGGGCGACCTTCCTGTGTCAGGGAGTGAGCTGCGTGTTGGCGGTCGTGACGGTGTTCCGCAAGCTGCGCACACTGGAATGTGAGGAAAAGCCAAAGCTGTTCGACCTTGCAATTTTGAAGCGGATTATCCGCATTGCGCTCCCGAGCACCTTGCAGCAGTGCTTTGTGTCCTTGGGGAATATCCTGATCCAGAGTATCGTCAATGGCTTTGAGGGCGCGGTCGTGGCGGGCTATGCCGCCGCGATCAAGGTCAACGGCTTTACGACCACGACGATCTCAACGCTCGGCACGGGCGTTTCCAATTTTACGGCACAGAACCTCGGCGCGGGAAAGCCGGATCGCGTCAGGCACGGTATGAAAAGCGGCCTCGGCCTGATGTGCGCCGTGGCGCTGGTATTCAGCTTGGTGTATGTGATCTTCCGCACGCCGCTGATCGGCCTGTTTATGAAGGAGAAGGGAAGCGCGGCGCTGGATGTCGGCTGCGAATTTCTGCTGATCGTTGCGCCGTTTTATATTCTGGTGGCGATCAAGCTCTGCGCCGACAGCGTGTTCCGCGGCGCGGGCGCGATGACGCTCTTTATGGCGACGACCTTCACGGCGCTGTTTCTGCGCGTGCTGCTGGCGTTTCCCTTTTCCCGCTTCTGGGGCAGCACCGGCATCTGGCTGGCGTGGCCTGTGAGCTGGATGATGTCCTGCTCACTTTCGGTGATCTTCTATTTCAGCGGCGTCTGGAAAAAGGCGCATCTATAAAAGCAGAGTCCGAATAAGAAAACAGAAACGCACCCCCGCAGACGTTGCCTGCGGGGGTGCGTTGTTTACAGTTCCTTTGAGAATTATGGAAGCTGATGCAAGACAGAATTGAGCAGCTCCCAGTCAAATGCGCCCTCCGCGACAGCGACGCGCGGCCAGGAGGGAGTAAGGCTTTCTATCTCAATGCCAGAGCTGCCGTAACTCCAAAGATAATTTACCGTGCCGGTCAGACGTGCGAGCGTCCCATTGGGGAGAAGATAATAGTGCTGCTCGTGGATTTTCGGTGTATCGTCGTCAGGCTCGAGCCAGTATTCCGTCAGGCAGACGCTTTCCTCCGGCAGCTCCGGGGACAGCGGTGCGCCGGTATAATCCGGAAAAGCTGCGCTCTGCCCGCGTTCCCCAAACAGTGCGCGGAGCAGAACGAGCGCCTGCGCCCGGTCGAGATCGGCGTGAAGCTCAGCGCTGCGGAGGCACAGCCGGTAATCCGTGTCGAACCCGGCGTGCCAGCCCCGGTCGTTCGCCGTCAGGGTCTGCGGCGCGGCGTATTTATAGGCAAGCGCACTGAGCCGGAAGAAATCCTCGGCAGCGTCCTTCGCGAAAACCGGATATTCCGTGGTGGTTTCGCCATCCGTCACAGTCAAAATGAGATTGGGAAGGCCTTCTTCGGTCGAGGAAAGCGCGGAATTTTCCAGCAGACCGAGAATGTAGGCGCGATCCTCTGCATCCGACACGGGTGTGGAATCATAGAAAACGAGTGCGCCGGTGGACCACTCCTGCCGGAGCCGCAGAATCGGCGCAGCCTCGTCGGAAGGTGTGCCGGAAAGGGAAAAGTCAAGCGACGTTTCTTCGCTCTCGCTCGTCACCCACCGGAGCCTTACGCTGCGCGTGCCGTCATCCTCCGGCAGAACATTGCCGGAGCAGTCCACGTCCAGAATTTGCCCTGCCTCCGGGAAGGAGAGCTGCGGCCCACTTTCCGACGGAAGCGAAGCGGCGCTTTCCGAGGGCGCAGGCACTCCGCCTGCGCAGGCAGAGAGCAGCAGCGCCGCCAGAATGGTACAAATCAAACATTTTTTCATTCAGACACCTCCAACATCACCGTATTCCTGCCAAAACAAACAATCCTTCGTCTGAATCGAGTGTAGCATACGCAACGAAAGCTGTCAAGATATAGAATGAAAAAGAATCGTATAATGATAATTTGCGTGAAAACTATTTTGTGCCGGTGTCCTCCTTCGGGAAAACCGTATTGGCCAGCTTTTCCCGGCGGGTGAGAAGCGTCTCGTAGATCTCCTCCGGGATGCGGTCATAGTAGTTGCTCTCATAGAGCGCGATGGCATTGTCCATGTTCAGGACGGCGTAGCGCTGCTTGGCCTCCGGCCCGAAGTCGACCGTCGCAATGGGCGTGTAGCCGACATCCGTCAGGGTGGTGACGCCGCTGGCATGGTCGCGGGTGAATTCCAGATTCAGAATGAGGGAGGCGTTGACGCCGCCCTCCTCCGTGGTGCAGTAATCGCCCAGACTGTAGGCAATCACGGCCTCCTTGGAGGAACCGTCTGAGGCATAGACCGTGCGGCGCTCGACCTGCCCGGCGCGGTGAGAATGGGAGCCGATGATCACGTCCACGCCGTTGCGGAGCAGAAGGTCGGCGATCTGCTCCTGCGTTTTGCTGACCTCGGAGCTGCCCTCGCTGCCCCAGTGCAGGGCGGCGACGATCACGTCCGGCTGGAGTCTGCGGGCCTGCGTCAGCACGGCGGTGATGCCGTCGGTGTCCACTCGGGTGTAGTTGCCGCTGTAGTCGGTGTAGAGCAGATTCGTGCAGTATTCCGACCCAGCGGGGATGCTCATGCCGTTCAGCCCCTTGGTGAAGGCGACAAAGGCGATGCGGATGCCGTTGATATCGCGGACGACCACGCGGTTGGCGCTGGCGTCGGATTTGCTGACATAGGTGCCGAGGGCGGTGAGCCGCTCGCCCTCAATGACGGCTTTGGTGCGCTGGAGCCCCGTCAGTCCGTTCTGGATGCTGTAAGAGTTGGCGGTTTGCAGCAGGTCAAAGCCGGCGTCGCCGAGTGCGGCGGCCAGCTCGTCGGGATAGCTGCCGCCGGTGTAGGGCGCACCGGCAAAGTTGCCCTCAAAATTGCCCAGTGCGAGATCTGCGGCAGCAATGGTATTGACCGTATCTCCGAAGAGAGAAAGAAAGTCGTAGCTTCCGTCCACGCGGTGCAGTGCGGTGAGCATGGCGTCGGTCATGCAGATGTCTCCGACGGCGGCCAGCGTGACCTTGCTGCTGCCCTGTGTGGGCTTCTCCGGGAGCGCGGGCGTTTTTGCGCCGCAGCCTGTGAGCAGAGAGAAAAGAAGCAGTACCGAAAAGATACCGCAGAAAAGTCGTTTCAAGAGAAAAACCTCCGGAAAAAGGTATCGTATTTTTCTATTTTACAACAAATCCCGCGTACTTACAAGTTGTTTTTTCGCGAATTCGGTTGCGATGCCGCGCTTGACGTGCTATACTCTAGAAAACAGAAAGGAGCCTGCCATGGCACAGCGAAGAAAACAAAAAAACTACGGCTCACCGCTTCTGCGCGGCTTGCTGATCACGCTGCTGGGACTGATCGCGGCGGCGCTGGTCGCCGTTTTGATTTACTGGCGCTTTTTTGGCGTAACAAACGGCTCGGACACCCCGCAGATCGCGCTCAATACATACGATGCCGAGGCGTTTTATGAGGAAAACGGCTTCCTCCGTTACCGCGCGATGCGGCATATGGTCGGCATCGACGTGTCCGAGCACCAGCAGAACGTGGACTGGCAGGCGGTGCGCGACAGCGGTGTGGAATTTGTCATTCTCCGCGTGGGCTACCGCGGCTATACGGCCGGCGGCCTGCGCGAGGACGAAACCTTTCAGACCTATTACGACGGCGCGAGCGCGGCCGGGCTGAAGATCGGCGCATACTTTTTCTCTCAGGCGATGAATGTGCAGGAGGCGCGCGAGGAAGCAAGCTACGCCTGCGAGCTGATCGGAACGCGAAAGCTCGACCTGCCGCTGTTTTACGACTGGGAAACGGTCAGCGGCTCCGAGCGCATCCCCACGCCGGACGGTCTGCCGCTGACGGACTGCGCCGTGGCCTTCTGCAAGGTCGTGCGCCGCAACGGCTTTGAGGCGGGGGTATATTTCAACCAGAGCCTCGGCTACCGCTATTTTGATCTCTCAAAATTACAGGATTACACGCTCTGGCTGGCAGAATACGACACTACGCCGGAATTCCACTATCATTTCGACTGCCTGCAATACACGGACACCGGCACGGTGGCCGGCATCGAAGGCGGCGTTGATCTGGATATTCTGTTTTTACCGGAAACCACGTCGGATTAAGACGTCTGGGTTCAAATTTTCAGGAAAGGGTGATCTTTTATGAAGCTGTATCGTGTATGGAGGGTGCACGCTTCCTGACCCTCCGAATTATTTTTTGGAGGAAACAAAATGGAACATCAAAGCATTGCCCCTATGGCGGAAAAGACAGAGCTCCCCGTGACTGTCGAGTGCATTACCGACCCGGAGAAGGGACAGCTTTTGCGGCTGGAAAACGGCTACCTGCTGGAAATCGGAGAAGAGCCCCTGACGGAGGAGAAGCAAAAGCGGCTCTGTGCTGCCATCCGGGAAAGGAAGCAGACTGTCAAAAAACCCATCCAGCCGAAAGTTTCGGAGGGAAGAATAGTGTGAAAGGGAACCGTCAGGGTTCCCTTTCGCGTTCAATAACCCGCCGCAGCGATCAAAATTGCAAAATAATACTACAAATATTGATTTTGCAATTTTGTAGGCAGCTTGTCAAAAAAGTCCAAAAGGACTTTTTTGACAAGCTGAGGAAGATCACATTCTTTGCCGCAGAACAGGGTGGCCGGGCGGTCGGAATGTGCAGTGTGTCGCGCTGCTGGTCGACCTTTTCCTGCGGTTGGACCGCGGCACTCGAGGATTTCTATGTCGAGCCTGCTTTCCGGAAAAAGGGAATTGCCCGGCTGCTTGCCGGGGCGGCGCAGCGCTGGTGCGCGGAGCAGGGCATTGCAAGCCTGACGGTCTGCTGCGCCCCCTGTGACGAGGGAATGTACCGCGCGCTCGGCTTTTCCGAGCCGCTGGGCAGAACGCTTGCCTGTCTGCCCTGAAAAATCTGCAAACAACACGCCCCTGCGGAAGATTCCGCAGGGGCGTTTGTTTGTTCCTTTTTCCTTTTACTTTGCTTCCGGTTTGTAGCTGTCCTTCAGACTGACGGAACGGTTGAATACCGGATGCTCCGGGGTGGAGTCCTTATCCGGACAGAAGTAGCCGAGCCGCATGAACTGGTAGGCAGCCGGGGCGGCGGCCCTTTCCAGACCGGCTTCGACCTTGCAGCCGGAGAGAATTTCCAGAGAGTCGGGATTCAGGCAATCAAGGAAGTTCTTGTCTGCGGCGTCCGGCTCCGGGTCGGAGAAGAGGTTGGAGTACAGGCGGACCTCCGCGTCCACCGCGGTGTGCGCGTCCACCCAGTGGATGGTGGATTTGATCTTGCGGCCGTCGGCGGGGTCGCCGCCGCGGGAGTCGGGATCGTATTCGCAGAGAACTTCCGTGACCTTGCCGTCCGCGTCCTTGATGCAGCCGGTGCATTTGACGACGTAGGCGCCCTTCAGGCGGACTTCATTACCCGGGAAAAGACGGAAGAACTTGCCGACCTTTTCTTCCATAAAGTCGTCCGCTTCGATCCACAGGTCACGGGAGAAGGTGATCTCGCGCGTGCCCATCTCCGGGTGGTTCGGGTGGTTTTCCACCGTGAAGACCTCGCTCTTTCCCTCCGGATAATTGGTGACGGTCAGGCGCACGGGGTGCAGCACCGCCATGGTGCGGGTCGCGGTTTCGTTCAGATCCTCACGCAGGCAGTGCTCCAGGAAGGCGTATTCCACCGTGGAAGCGGCCTTGGCCACGCCGATGCGCTCGCAGAAATTGCGGATGGACTTGGGCGTATAGCCACGGCGGCGCAGGCCGCAGAGGGTCGGCATCCGCGGATCGTCCCAGCCGGCGACGCGGTGCTCTTCGACAAGCAGGCGCAGCTTGCGCTTGGACATGACGGTGTAGTTGATGCCCAGACGGGCAAACTCGATCTGCCGGGGCTTTGCGGGCAGGTCGCAGTGCTCAATGACCCAGTTGTACAGCGGGCGGTGCGCCTCAAATTCCAGAGAGCACAGCGAGTGCGTGATGTGCTCCATGGCGTCCTCAATGGGATGGGCGAAGTCGTACATGGGGTAGATGCACCACTTGTCGCCGGTGGCGTGGTGGGTCATGTGGTTGATGCGGTAGATCGCCGGGTCGCGCAGGTTGAAGTTGCCGGAGGCAAGGTCGATCTTTGCGCGCAGGGTCATGGCGCCGTTCGGGAACTCGCCCGCCTTCATGCGGCGGAAGAGATCGAGGGATTCCTCGATCGGACGGTCGCGGTAGGGGCTGCGGGCGGGGGTGGTCAGGTCGCCGCGGTACTCGCGCATCTGCTCGGGCGTCAGCTCGCAGACGTAGGCAAGACCCTTCTTGATCAGATCCTCCGCGCACTCGTACATTTTGTCAAAATACTGGGAGGCATAGTAGAAGCGGTCGTCCCAGGTGAAGCCCAGCCACTTGATGTCCTCCTTGATGGCATCGACGTATTCCGTGTCCTCCTTGGTGGGGTTGGTGTCGTCCATGCGGAGATTGCAGATGCCGCCGAACTTTTCCGCCGTGCCGAAGTCGATGCACAGCGCCTTGCAGTGGCCGATGTGCAGATAGCCGTTCGGTTCGGGCGGGAAACGGGTGTGAACCTGCATTCCCTCAAACTGTCCGCCTTTGGAGATGTCCTCCTCCACAAAGGCTTCGATGAAATTCTTGGTTTCCATACGGCTCAGTTCCTCAGCCATAGTGTCCATCCTCTCTGCTACAAAAATTACTGCGCCTATTATATATCAAAATTCCCAAATCTGCAATGCCGTTTCCGTGCATTTTGACAATTATTCTGCGCAGTGGGGAAGAAAATTGAAAACAATCTGTGAAATCGAGAATTTCTGGTTGTCAATTCGGCGGAATTATTATAGAATAAAGACAATGATATTTTGAAAACAAGGAGTGGTATCCCATGAACGAGCCGAAGTATAAGCGCGTCCTGCTGAAGATCAGCGGCGAGGCGCTTGCCGGCGACGCCCACAGGGGTTTGGATTTTGATGTGATCGGGAAGGTCTGCGACGTGATCAAGCAGTGCGTCGAGGCCGGCGTGCAGGTCGGCATCGTTGTCGGCGGCGGCAATTTCTGGCGCGGCGTCAAGGACGGCGGCGACCGGATGGAGCGCACGCGCGCGGATCATATGGGAATGCTTGCAACGGTCATCAACTGCCTTGCGCTGGCGGACAGCCTGGAGCAGCGCGGCGTGGAGGTGCGTGTGCAGACCGCCATCGAGATGAGCCGCATCGCCGAGCCCTACATCCGCGGCAAGGCCATCCGTCATCTGGAAAAGGGCCGCGTCGTGATCTTCGGCTGCGGCACGGGCAATCCTTTCTTCTCCACGGACACCGGCGCGGTGCTGCGCGCGGCGGAGATCGGCGCGGACGCTATCCTGCTTGCCAAGAACGTCGACGGCGTCTATTCCGACGACCCGGCGAAGAACCCGGATGCGGTGAAGTATGACGAGATCACCTATGACGAGGTGCTTGCCAAGCATCTGATGGTGATGGACAGCACGGCAACCTCGCTTTCCATGGACAATCATATCCCCATCATTCTCTTCGCACTGAAGAACCCGGAGAACATTCTGCGTGTGGTGATGGGAGAAAAAATCGGAACAGTAGTTAAAGGAGGATAAATAAAATGGCAGTGGATTTCAAGGAATATTCGAGAAAGATGGACAAGACGCTGGACGTTCTTCAGGAGGACTTCGGCGCGGTTCGTGCGGGACGCGCGAACGCAAGAGTGCTTGACCGCATCATGGTCGAGTATTACGGCGTGGACACGCCGGTTGGTCAGGTCGGCACGATCTCTTCCCCGGACGCCCGGACGCTCGTCATCCAGCCGTGGGACGGCAGCCTGCTCAAGAAGATCGAGAAGGCTATCCAGACCTCTGATCTGGGCATCAATCCGCAGAACGACGGCCGTGTGATCCGTCTGGTTTTCCCGCAGCTCACCGAGGAGCGCCGCCGCGAGCTGACCAAGCAGGTCAAGAAGTACGGCGAGGATGCGAAGGTCGCCGTCCGCAACATTCGCCGTGATGCGATGGATTATATCAAGGCGCTGAAGAAAAAGTCCGAGATCACCGAGGACGATCAGAAGAAGGCCGAGAAGGATCTGCAGGAGCTGACCGACAAATACATCAAGAAGGTCGACGATGCCTGCGCCGTCAAGGAAAAGGAACTGATGGAGCTGTAAGCTCAAAGATATTCTATCGCAGCCGCCGCCCGGCGGCTGCGATTTTGGAGAGAAGCTATGTTTTTTCACAAAAGGACGCCGCAGCTTTCCCGTCCGGTCCCGACGCATATCGCCATCATCATGGACGGCAACGGCCGCTGGGCCAAGAAGCGCGGCCTGCCGCGGCAGGCGGGGCATAAGGTGGGGGCGGAGGCCTTCCGCACGATCGCAAACTATGCCAAATCCATCGGTCTGAAATATCTGACGGTCTACGCCTTCTCCACGGAGAACTGGAAGCGTTCGCCCGAGGAGGTGGACGCCATCATGGATCTGCTGGAAAAATACCTGCGCGAGCTGATCCGCGACATGGACAAGAATCAGGTGCGCTTCTGCTTTTTCGGCGATCTGTCGCGGCTTTCCCCGGAACTGCGGGAGGAGGCGCGCATCACGGCCGAGCGCTCGCAGAAATACGAGGGCGTGCAGGTCAACTTCTGCCTGAACTACGGCGGCAGAATGGAGATCCTGCGCGCGGCGCAGCAGTTTGCGCAGGACTGCGTGGACGGGAAGTGCTGCCCGGAGGATCTGACAGAGGACGCTTTTTCCGCGCGGATGTACTCCGCCGGCGTTCCTGACCCGGAGCTGGTCATCCGACCCGGCGGCGAGCTGAGAACGTCCAATTTCCTGTTATGGCAGTCGGCCTATGCAGAATATTATTTTACAGATGTGCTTTGGCCGGACTTCGGGCCGAAGGACTTAGAAAAGGCGATCGCTGCCTACAATGGCCGCAACCGCCGGTTTGGAGGAGCAAAATAATGGGTACTCGAATTCTGGTTGCCTGCATCGGCCTGCCGCTGCTGCTGGCGGTCGTGCTGTTTCTGCCGCCGCTGGCAACGGCGATCCTCTTCGCTGCGGCCTGCGTGATCGCGGCGTATGAGATGCTCTGGCGCACGGGGATCCTGAAGCACAAGCGGATTCTGGTCTATACCGCGGTGATGGCGGCGGCGACCGTGATGTGGTCGTGGATGCGCGCCTGCGCGGTCGTTTCCAAGCAGACGCTCTGGGTGAGCATGCTCATCGGCCTGTTCGTCTATTTCTGCGCACTGTTCTGCGAGCTGCTCGCGGCGCACACGAAGCTGCAATTCTCCGCGCTGTGCGTGGCGCTTTTCAGCGGCATCGTCTATCCCTTCCTGATCGGCGCGCTGGTGCGCCTGCGCGGGATGCAGGACGGCAAGTATTTCATTCTGGTCGCATTTGTGCTGTCCATGGTGGCAGACAGCGGCGCCTACTTTGTCGGCCGCGCCTGCGGCAAGCATAAGCTGGCTCCGGTCATCAGCCCGAAGAAAACCGTCGAGGGCGCGATCGGCGGCATCGCCGCGAACATTCTGGCGATGGCGCTGTACACGCTGCTGCTGAACAAGTGCTTCGGCTTTACGCAGGTCAACTATTTTTATGCCGCGATCTACGGCGTCGTCGGTGCGCTCGGCTCCATCGTCGGCGATCTGACGCTCTCCGTCGTGAAGCGGCAGGTCGGTATCAAGGATTACGGCAATCTGCTGCCGGGCCACGGCGGCATCCTCGACCGCTTTGACAGCACGATGATCGTCGCGCCCATGGCGGAGATCCTGATGCTGCTCATTCCGTTTGCGGCAAAGTGATATGACAAAGTGCGTATCTATCCTCGGCTCCACCGGCTCCATCGGCCGGCAGACGCTGGAGGTCATCGAGCAGCTTCCCGTCCGCGTTGCGGCGCTGACCGCCGGAAGCAACGTCGAGCGTATGGCGCAGCAGTGCCGCAAATTCCGCCCGGAGCTTGCGGTCATGGCCACGCCGCAGGCGGCGCAGGAGCTGCGTGACGCGCTGGCGGGGCAGGAGATCCGCATCCTCTCCGGCATGGAGGGCCTGCTCGCCGCGGCGGAGCACGAGCAGGCGGACACGGTCGTGACGGCGGTGGTCGGGATGCTGGGCCTGCGCCCCACGCTGGCGGCCATCCGGAAGAAAAAGCGCATTGCCCTTGCAAACAAGGAAACGCTCGTCTGCGGCGGCTCGCTCGTCATGGCGGCCGCACGGGAGTACGGCGCGGAGATCATCCCGGTGGATTCGGAGCATTCCGCCATTTTCCAGTGCCTGATGGGCTGCGGCGACCGCCGCGAGGTGCGCCGCCTGATTTTGACCTGCTCCGGCGGGCCGTTCTTCGGGAAACACCCGGAAGAACTGAAGAACGTGACGAAAAACGACGCCCTCAAGCATCCAAACTGGAAAATGGGGCATAAAATCACCATCGACTGCGCTACACTAATGAATAAGGGACTGGAGATCATCGAGGCGATGCACCTGTATGCCATGCCGCTTTCACAGGTGGATGTGGTCATCCACCGGCAGAGCATCGTCCATTCTCTGGTCGAGTTCCGCGACGGTGCGATGCTGGCGCAGCTCGGCGTGCCGGATATGCGCGTGCCCATTCGCCTGGCGCTGACCTATCCCGCCCGCGAGCACAACCCCGCACCGGGGCTGGATCTGCTGACCTGCGGGCCGCTGACCTTTGACCGGCCGGACACGGAGGCTTTCCCGTGCCTGCTTCTTGCGCGGGAGGCGGCGGAGCGCGGCGGCAACGCCTGCGCGGTGATGAACGGTGCGAATGAGGCCGCCGTGGCCCTGTATTTGCAGGACAAAATCGGATTCTATGACATTCCGCGGCTGGTGCGCGGCGCGATGGACGACGTTCCGTTCGTAGATGCACCGGAATTGGAAGAGATCCTGTCGAGTGACCGCGCGGCGCGCAGCGCCGTTCTGGAAAGAATGTGAGGTGGCTTGTTTGACCGCATTTTATATTGTTCTGGTAGTTCTGCTCTTCGGCGTGCTGGTGTTCGTGCATGAGCTGGGGCACTTCATCACCGCGAAGCTCTCCGGCGTGCAGGTGAACGAATTTTCCCTGTTCATGGGTCCGGCGCTGATCAAAAAGCAAAAGGGCGAAACACTCTACGCTCTGCGCTGCATCCCCATCGGCGGCTACTGCGCCATGGAGGGTGAGGACGGCGATAGCGACAATCCCCGCGCCTTCGGCAATGCCAAGCTCTGGAAGCGGCTGATCATTCTGGTGGCCGGCTCCTTTATGAACTTCGTGGTCGGCGTTCTGATTGCCGTTCTTTTCGTGAGCATCCGCTTTGACGTGCTGCCCGGCACGACTTTCGGCACCTTTGCCGAGGGCTGCCCCTATGAGTCAGAAAGCGCGTTTCAGGTCGGAGATACCATCTATTCCATCGACGGCGAGCGCGTCTATATCGGCGGCGATATTTCCATGCTGCTGGCGCGCAGCTCGACGCAGGTCTATGATGTCGTGGTTATCCGCGATGGGAAAAAGGTCGAACTGAAGGATCTGGAGCTCAAGACCCGCGACTACAACGGGGAAGAGCGCTACGGATTTACCTTCCCGGTCAGGGAAAAGACGGTCGGCTCGGTGCTGGCTTATTCCTGGAATCAGTGCCGTGATTTTGCGCGGCTGGTGCGGCTGGGTTTGCAGGATCTGATCACGGGCAAGGCGGGGCTGAATGAAATGTCCGGCCCGGTCGGGATCGTGTCCGTCGTTACGCAGGCGGGCAAGGAGTCGGCGACGGTTGGCATCGGCGTGCTGAATGTGCTGTATTTCTTCTCCTTTATTGCCATCAACCTTGCGGTGATGAATCTGCTGCCCATTCCGGCGCTCGACGGCGGACGGGTGGTCTGCCTGCTGCTGACGGCGCTGGTGGAAAAAATCATCCGCCGCAAGCTCAATCCGAAGTATGAGGCCTATTTGCACAGCGCAGGCATGGTAATCCTGCTGCTGTTCATGGCGTTTATTACGTTCAAGGATATTTTCAAGCTCTTTGGAGGCTGATTGTGACTAGACAGATTTCAGTCGGCGGAGTGAAGATCGGCGGAGGCGCGCCGGTTTCCATCCAGTCGATGCTCAATACGGCGACCACCGACGTGGAGGGCAGCCTCGCACAGCTTGCCGCGCTGAAGCAGGCAGGCTGCGAGATCGCCCGTCTTGCCGTCCCGGATATGCAGGCGGCTGAGGGTTTCCGGCGCATTGCGGAAAAATCTCCGCTGCCGCTGGTCGCGGACATCCATTTTGATTACCGTCTGGCGATCGCCGCGGCCGAGGGCGGCGCGGCAAAGATCCGCATCAACCCCGGCAACATCGGCGGGGAGAGCAATGTGCGCGCCGTGGTGGATTGCTGCCGCGCGCATCATATCCCCATCCGCATCGGGGTCAACGGCGGCAGTCTGGATAAGATACTTCTGGAAAAATACGGCCATCCCACGGCGGAAGCGCTGGTGGAAAGTGCATTTTCCCACATTGCTTTGCTGGAAAAGTATGGATTCTACGACATCTGCGTGTCTATGAAGTCCAGCAGCGTGCCGCTCATGATGCAGGCTTACCGCCTGATGCACGAGAGAAGCGACTATCCGCTGCACGTCGGCGTAACGGAGACCGGCACGGAGTACATGGGAACGATCAAATCCGCCATGGGCATCGGAGGCCTTCTGTGCATGGGCATAGGCGATACCATCCGCGTGTCCCTGACGGCTGACCCCGTGCGCGAGGTCTACGCCGCCAAGGCGATCTTAAAGGCGGCCGGCCTGCGCCCGCAGGGCGTGAACCTGATCTCCTGCCCGACCTGCGGCCGGACGAAGATCGACCTGATCGGGCTTGCAAACCGCGTGGAACAGGCGCTTCAGGACTGCGATAAGAATATCACCGTCGCGGTGATGGGCTGCGTTGTCAACGGCCCCGGCGAGGCGCGCGAGGCTGACGTTGGCATTGCCGGCGGCGACGGCTGCGGCGTGCTGTTCGTCAAGGGCGAGCTGCGCGAGAAGCTGCCCTATGATGAGCTTCTGCCGGCGCTGCTTGCCTACATAGAGAAACTTTAGGAGCAAAAAATGACCAATTCTGTCCCCTTGCTACAGATGTTTTTTGAATATTCTCCGGAGGAACCGCTGCGTGCCGTTTTAGAGCAGGCGGCGGTTTGCCGTGCGGAGATCAGCAGGGAGGAGCGGCGCATTTCGCTGGAGGTGCGCTTCGACCGCTATGTTCCCGCGCAGGATCTGCAGGCGCTCAGCGAGGGCCTGCAGGCGCGCTATGGCATCCGCACGGTGGCCATTTCCCCACGGTTTCCCAAGGAGAGCGCGGCGCAGATGGAGGCTGCCGAGCTGAACCGCTGCCTGATCGCCGCCTATTCTCCCGCCGCCGCGACACTGGCGGGCTGCCGTTGGGAGATCGCGGAAGGGGAAACGATGCTCTACCTGCGCGCCAACGGCAAGGATGCGCTGGCACCCTATCTCCCGGTGGCGGAGCGTCAGCTCATGGAGCGCTTTTCCTTGCAGACGAAGATCAAGGTCGTGCCGGGAAGCACCGTGGAGGGCGAGGCGCTGTTCGAGGAAACGGAGAAGCTCCGGCAGGCGGCGATGAAGGACATTCCCGCGCCGGCCTTCCGCAGCGACGCACCGCAGAAAAAAGCCGCGGAGCCGGCTTCGTCCATGCTTTTCGGCAAGCCCTTCCGTGGGACGACCGTGCCGATGCGAGAGGTGTCGCTGGAAAACGATATGGGTAGGGTGGTCGTCGAGGGCCGGGTGTTTGCGGTCAACCACAAGGAGCTCAAAAAAAGCAACGCATGGGTTGTATCTTTTGACATGACAGATTACACCGGCTCTCTGCGCATCAATCGCTATATGGATGCGGAGCTGGCCAAGCCCATCATTGAAAAAATCACAAAGCCGGGAATGTGGCTGCGTGTGTTTGGCAAGGTCAGCTTCAGCCGCTTTGAAAACGACATCGTGCTTGAGCCTATCGCCATCCAGCCGGCGCAGGCGCCGAAGCGCGAGGACACCGCGCCCGAAAAGCGCGTGGAGCTGCATCTGCATACCACGATGTCCATGATGGACGCACTGACCAAGACTGGCGATGCCGTCGCGACGGCGGCCCGCTGGGGCCATAAGGCTATCGCGATCACCGATCACGGCGTGGCTTCCTCCTTCCCGGACGCGCTCAAGGCATCGAAGAACAAGGTCGCCGGAACGGATCAGAACATCAAGATCCTTTACGGCTGCGAGGGATATTTCCTCGATATTACCGACGACCGCATTGCGGCGCACGGCAACGAAAGCCTCCCGCTGGATGGGGAATTTGTCGCATTTGATCTGGAAACGACCGGCCTTTCCAACACAAAGGATGCTATTACGGAGTTTGGTGCGGTGATCATCAAGGACGGCGAGGTGCTGGACACCTTCCAGTCCTTCGTCGATCCGAAGCGCAGGCTCGACGAGAAAAACATCGAGCTGACCGGTATCACGGACGCGATGCTGGAGGGCGCACCGGAGATCTCCGAGGTACTGCCGGCGTTCCTTCGCTTCTGCGGGGATCGTCCGCTGGTGGCGCACAATGCGGAGTTCGACATCGGCTTCGTGAGAGCTGCCGCGCGTCACCTGAACATCGAATTTCATCCCACGTACATCGACACGCTGGTGCTGGCACGCAAGCTCCTGCCGGAGCTGAAAAAGCACAAGCTGGACATCGTCGCCGAAGCGCTCAAGCTGCCGGAATTCAACCATCACCGCGCTTCGGACGACGCGCTGACCTGCGGTCTGATCTATGACCGGCTGGGAAAGCGTCTGCTGGAAAAGGGGATCACCGACCTTGCGGGCATGAACCGCGAAATGATGGCGCTGTCTGGGGAACTCAGACTCACCGGCCGCCGCCTGCACCCGCGGCATATTATTCTCTTTGCAAAGAACCAGACGGGCCTGCGGAACCTCTACCATCTGATCTCGGATTCCAACCTTAAATACTTCTACCGCAAAGCGCCCTGCATCCCGCGCTTCGAGCTGGAGCGCTACCGCGAGGGCCTGATCGTCGGCTCCGCCTGCGAGGCGGGCGAGTTGTTTCAGGCAATATTGGCGCAGGAACCGGAGGAAGAGCTGCTGCGCATCGCGTCCTTCTATGACTTTTTGGAAATTCAGCCGCTGAGCAACAACCGCTTCATGATCGCCAAGGGCATGGCGCGGGACGACGAGGAGCTGCGCGGCTTCAACCGCACGATCGTCTGGCTGGGCGAGAAGCTGAACAAGCCGGTCTGCGCGACGGGCGACGTCCATTTCCTCAACCCGGAGGAGGAAATTTACCGACGCATTTTGCTGGCCACCAAGGGCTTCCCGGACTGCGACCGCGAAAATCCGCTCTACTTCCACACGACGGACGAGATGCTGGAGGAATTCTCCTATCTGGGCGAGGAAAAAGCCCGCGAGGTCGTGGTGATGAACACCAACCTCATCGCCGACATGTGCGATACCATCCGCCCGGTGCCGCACAATCTGTTTGCCCCGAAGATCGAAAATTCGGTGGAAGATCTGAAATCTCTGGTTTACGGCAAGATGCACCGGCTCTATGGCGAAAACCCGCCGGAGCTGATTACCCAGCGCGTGGATACGGAGATGCACGACATCATCACCTGCCACTACGATGTGATCTATATGTCCGCGCAGAAGCTCGTGCAGAATTCGCTGGAAAACGGCTATCTGGTCGGTTCGCGTGGTTCGGTCGGTTCCTCGCTCGTGGCCTTCATGTCCGGCATTACGGAGGTCAACTCCCTCCCGCCGCATTACCGTTGCCCGAAGTGCAAATACTGCACCTTTGAGGTGCCGGAGGGAATCAACTGCGGCGCCGACCTGCCTGACGCCAAGTGCCCGGAGTGCGGCGAGCAGCTGGACAAGGATGGCTTCAACATCCCGTTTGAGACCTTCCTCGGCTTCGGCGGCGACAAGGTGCCGGATATCGACCTGAACTTCTCCGGCGAATACCAGTCGCGCGCGCACCAGTACTGCATTGAAATGTTCGGCGCGAGCCACGTGTTCCGCGCCGGAACGATTGGCACCGTCGCGGAAAAGACCGCCTACGGCTATGTAAAAAAGTACCTCTCCGATCGGTCGATGATCGTTTCCCGCGCGGAGGAAAACCGGCTGGCCGCAGGCTGCGTCGATGTGCGCCGGACGACCGGCCAGCACCCCGGCGGTCTGGTCGTCATCCCGCAGGAAAACGAGATCTGGGATTTCTGCCCGGTGCAGCATCCGGCGGACGACCCGGACACCGATATCATCACGACGCACTTTGAATATCACTCCATGGAGGAAAACCTCCTGAAGCTGGATATGCTGGGTCACGACGACCCGACGATGATCCGCATGATGGAGGATATGACGGGCGTGGACGCCCAGAAGATCCCCCTGGACGATCAGGACACAATGTCCATTTTCCTTTCCAGCAAGGTGCTGGGCTATGAGCACGATCCCATCCTGAGCGAAGTCGGCACGGTCGGCATCCCGGAATTCGGCACGAGCTTTACCCGCGGAATGCTCATGGACACCAAACCGACGCAGTTCGATACGCTCATCCGCCTGTCCGGCTTCTCCCACGGCACGGACGTGTGGCTGGGCAACGCAAAGGATCTGATCCTCAGCGGTACGGCGACGGTCGGACAGGCCATCGGCTGCCGCGACGACATCATGCTTTATCTGATCAAATGCGGCCTGCCGGAAAAGCGTGCGTTCAAATTCATGGAGGCCGTCCGTAAAGGCGCGATCCACAAGGGCAAGCCATGGCCGGACGGCATCGTGGAAGAAATGCAGGAGCACAACGTCCCGGAATGGTACATCGAGTCCTGCCGGAAGATCAAGTACCTCTTCCCGAAGGCGCACGCCGCAGCCTACGTGATGATGGCTTTCCGCATCGCGTGGTTCAAGGTGCATCATCCTCTGGCCTTCTACGCGGCTTATTTCTACCGCCGCAGCCAGAAGGACGGCTTCGACGCGGTCATGATGACGCACGGCATCGACACGGTCAAGACGCACATCAAGGAGATCTCCGGCAATCCGGATCGCTCCGCCAAGGACGACGACCTGCTGACGACGCTGGAGGTCTGCTACGAGTTCTATCTGCGCGGCTTTGAATTTGCGCCGATCGACCTCTATGAATCTCATGCGACAAAGTTCCTGATGAAAGACGGCCGGCTGCTGCCGCCCTTTGTTGCGGTTTCCGGCCTGGGCGAAACGGCTGCATGGGACATTATGGAGGGCCGCAAGGGCCAGAAGTTCGTTTCCGTCGACGAGTTTGCCGCCGCCTGCCCGAAGGTTTCCAAAACACACATTGAAAATCTCAAGCAGGCGGGCGCCTTCGGCGATCTGCCGGACACCAGCCAGATGACGCTGTTCTGAAAGAAATGAACAATTTTCAATGTTAATTTTCGTATATTTCAACAAAGAATGGCGAGAAAATGGAAAATGGATTGCCGTTTTCCGGAAAATCGGTTATACTAATTAGACATCACTACATAAGGAGTGCCTAAATTATGCAAAAACTTGAAAAACAGTTTCATATTCATTGCGTAGAGGGCGATGTCGGCCGCTACTGCATCCTGCCCGGCGATCCCGGCCGCTGCGAGTCCATCGCCGCACTGTTTGACGACGCCAAGCACGTCGCGCAGAACCGTGAATTCAATATCTACACCGGTACGCTGCTGGGCGAAAAGGTCAGCGTCTGCTCCACCGGCATCGGCGGCCCGTCGGCCTCCATCGCAATGGAAGAACTGCACAACATCGGTGCGGATACTTTCATCCGTGTCGGCACCTGCGGCGGCATCAATCTGGACGTGCAGTCCGGCGATATCGTCGTTGCCACCGGCGCCATCCGCTATGAGCATACCTCCCGCGAGTATGCGCCCATTGAGTACCCGGCGGTCGCCAATCTGGACATCACCGTCGCGCTGCGTCAGGCGGCACTTGCGATGGGCAAGCGCACGCACACCGGCGTCGTGCAGTGTAAGGATGCCTTCTACGGCCAGCACAGCCCGGCCAAGATGCCCGTTTCCTACGAGCTGCTGAACAAGTGGGAAGCGTGGAAGCGTCTGGGCGTCCTTGCCAGCGAGATGGAATCCGCTGCGCTGTTCGTCGTTGCCGATGCACTGGGCTGCCGCTGCGGTTCCTGCTTCCATGTGATCTGGAATCAGGAGCGTGAGGCTGCCGGCCTTGACCAGAAGATGAGCGAGGACACCAGCGCTGCCGTGCACGTCGGCGTGGAAGCGCTCAAACTGCTGATCGAGCAGGACAGAAAGGCAAAATAAACAGAAAAAACGGGAACTTTTTCGACAGTTCTCCGTCGAAAGACCAAAGAGGTGGAGTCAATGGGACGCTATTGGTGGATTACATGGATCAAGGTGGGTGTGGCGCTGGTATTTGCAGGCGTGCTGATTCTGGTTGCCCGCTTTGAAGTGAATAAGTGGCTTTCCAAGTACGCGGTCGAGGCTCCGGCGGAGCATGCGAAGTTCTACGAAAAGCTTGATCTTGAAAACCTTGTTTTTGATTTTGCGAACAGCTATGCGCAGGAGGCAATGGAGGAGTCCGACGCCGAGCGCACACAAATCACGGATCATATTTCCTGAAACCAACGGCCTGCATGGAAATGCAGGCCGTTGGTTATGATAAAACTGCCGCCCCGGCAATAGCCGGGGCGGCATGATCTGTTTTCGGGCTTTCAATTATTTGTCGCTCTGCTTTTTCTTTGCAAGAACGAATGGCGCTACGAAGCACATGCCGGCTGCGCCGAGCAAACAGTACCAGACCGTCAGATTCATTGTATCGCCGGTCTGCGCAGCGTCCAGCTTCTTCCACTGGGCGACGTAGGTAGCGTTGCCGGTCACTTTTTCGGCGACTGCGAGC